>UOGF01000081.1_pt1 | contig 79753 bp, 70 predicted proteins | sample 1989081 | NCBI WGS metagenome assembly UOGF01 (sample SAMEA4712195, study PRJEB27164) | hydrothermal vent metagenome | biome: marine basaltic hydrothermal vent biome; feature: marine hydrothermal vent; material: mineral | place: Pacific Ocean | collected 2011-06-14/2011-07-23 | depth 1719 m
TTGGATATTATGTATGATCTGCCCGAACAGAGCGAGCAGGAAGACTGTCTAATTACGGCTGATAAAGTAGAACGGCTACTTTCCCTGCATCATGACGAAAAAGATGAGCGAAAAGAAGCCGTTTAGGCCCCTGTTTGACTAAGGGCCTCTAAGCCGCCTCCTCCTTTGAAGCAATTGCCTCGTCGCGTTTTTCTTCAAAAAATGTAAGCAAACGAGGAAAGATGTCCTTGTCGTTATTTTTTCCCATAAAAACATCCTGATGCCCATATTCCGGAAAAACATGAAGCTGATGAAAACCAGGGCGTTCTTTATTGAGCTTTTCATAACAAACAATATTTGAATCGCTAAAAACCTTATTATCTTGACCCGTCATAAACAGCACAGGGGTTTCGATCTCCTTTGCCTCTTGCATGTAGTTTTTGGGCAAAGCCGCGTAACGCGCATCCTCAGGAAACATCTTCATCGCATCGCCATTTCCATTCACCATCTTGGCCACGTGCCGATGATAACTCATCATCGTGCCGCCGTAGAGATCTCCGCCGCGTCGGTGGGTCACCTCATGTAAGTTTTTGTGATGATAAAGCGCAGGCCAACCCGTCCCCCACATCATACTCAACATATGACAGGCAGGCACATCACACTCACGGTGAAATAAAGAGACCAGTTTTGAAAGCACCTTTCCACGCGAGAAACCCGGATCTTGGCTCCAACGCGGAGAGACATAGGGGATGTCCAAGATCCCTTCCAAGATTGTCGGCACATAGGAAATTTTAAACTCCGACCAATTGTGGAGACGCGGGGTGAGCGCAATGCTGTTTGAGATACAGCTTGTGATCCCTGTCACTGTTTTTGCGGCCAAGGCCATCATGAAACTCATGGAACCCAGACAATGACAAATGACGTGAATCCGCTTATCCGGCCCAACCTGTTTTCGAATTTCTTCAATGGCCCGTGGGTGATCATACAAAGCACAGTCATCCATGCTGTATTTGCCAGGCATAAGATTGTAGGAATACCGATTACTCATCCTAAAATCAAAACACCATACATCCGAAAAATCATGATCCAGCAAATAACTCACCAAGTTATAATGCTCCGGCATGATATACATGTCGGTCGAAGTCGTCAGACCATGAATAATGACGACGATGTCTTCACAGTCATCCCGTTTAAAGCGCTGTAAACTTAAACCCAGTTTGTCTTCTGTACTAAACGAATGGGTTGTAATCTCTGCATTTTTCACCCCTTCGGTCGTGTACAAAGGAATTTCACGTTCCATAAACTTCATCCTTTCTGAAAGTGTCCAGGTTTAGAATCGCCCTCTTCAAAACAAACAACCTCAAAGAGAAGGGCTATTTGTAGCCCTCTATGTTAAAAAGCTCTGCTTTTAGCTTTGACAACAATGACTGAGAAAAGTCATTCACGGCATTATTTACCATTTTACTCTCAGCAGGCGCTTTTCGATTTGCATTCTGCTCTAGTAATTTTTTTGTATGTTTTGATAATGCACGTTTATCTCCGCTAAAAGAAGCCCATCTATGACTAAAAGCAGATTCCCCGCTAATAATATCGCTTTCACGATTATTGACTGTTTGCAGGTTAATCACATTATAAACCCCACTCACTTTTACGGCAGCGTTCAATTCATAGACCGTAATGTCTGCAAATACTTCGACGTCTTCCTGAACCGTATTTGTATCGTTTCCATGTTTTCCAACAGATTTCTTTGCGGATTTTCCTCCGAGAACGTCCCCAAGCACCCCCATACCTCTTTCCTTCAAATTTTTCTGACGGGTAATCGTGACGGTTGTTGTTTCTCGTTTTTCTTGTTCGTTTGTTGTTGGAGGCGTGATGGAAAGCATTGTGATATCACCCACAATCAACTCATGTGCAGATAATGCTTTTCCAATTTCAATTGCGCTTTCTTTGTTAATTTCTAAACCATGTTGTCCGAGTTGATGTTTCGACAAAATATCATTTACGGTTTCTGAGGGAACAATATGCAAATATTCCATCTCTTTTTTGTTCTGAACCGTGATGGATTGTTTGAGATCATCTACAATTTTCCTTCCCAGTGCTTTGTACTGATTTTGATCTTCAGGCCATAAAAAGGGAATAATCGCAACCCTTTTTGTTCCCAATTTTTGGTATTTTTTTGCAAGGGTATCAGTGTCTTTATATCCCGGAACATAGATCATCACCTTTTTAAAATGCTCGGACGCGGCGCGATTTTTGATAATACCCCCCTCTAAGCCGAGTTGTGTCCCAGCCGCATAATACGCCCCAGCCGCAACCTTTTTTGACAGCAACCAGTCGGAGGAAAAGTCATTAATCACAAACCTTATAGGGAGGTTCATATTTTTATCCAAGAGCGGTGGAAGGTTTTTTACTAGACGGTTGAGTTGAATGAGAATTTCGTATTTCGTGATAACACGACTTAAATCCTCCAGTTTTGTACTGCCCTTTAAAGCAGCAATCTCTTCCGTATGTTCCAAAACAGCAGGTTCAAATACACTGACTAACAAACGTTGGGCCTTTTCATATTCGGGTTCAATCGTTAAGGCTTTGACTGTCTTTCGAACAGTTGAATCAAGGTCTCCCCTTGTATAAGCTTCTTCCGCTTCGCTCGTTAATCTTCCATGCGTAGTCAACATCGCCGTTAATCCGGCGCATCCTGTCAAGGCTGTCAAAACGATCAGTGTAAAAAAGACGACCCACTGCTGCTTCATAAATAAATCCCCCCCGTAAAAGTTTTGTTTCGATGAGTAAAAAAACGACTCAAAGATCCCTTGATACTCTTTCACACAGCCATTGCGGGCGTAAGGGGATTACCCCTCAGTAATAAAAACCTCCCCCTACAACTCGAATGGCAGTTTGTTTCCTGAGAAAACCCTGATCAAACCCCCTCTTCATCTAATCCCGCAAGAATATAGGGATACACATCTCGCACAGCATTTTTTCCAAACATACAATCGATGTGACCGTAGTTGGGAATGAGATGGCGTTTGTAGAGATTTTTCCCATTTTTTTCTTGAAGCAGCTTGTAAGTAATCTCCGTGCTTTCAGGCAAATAACATTCGTTTTCCGCACCGGAAATAAAGGTGAGCGGAATGGCCAAGCGCTCCAGATGGGGCAAATATTTTTCCTGACCATCGGCATCTACAAGGTGTCCTTTTCTAAAAATACGCGCCAAATGTTCAAAGGCTGAAATATTTGCAACCGTAAAAAGTTCATGAAAATTTCGATGCATCACATCATTGATCTGATCGTGCTCATAAAGCTGTCCATACAAAAAAGTCACACGACGACAGACCGGGTTTTGACATTGTTCTTCTTTTTGGATGGGATAGAGCTTTAAAGCCTGATCCATCAGCTTTTCATTCCAATCCGAATTTTCATCCACATAGCTCGTCATAGAATCCACGCCCAGTTTGTCCAATAGACTGGGTAAAAAAAGCGCCGATTTGACCTTATTCGGTAAAGAGGCCTTGGCATGTGTCGAAACCTGAGACACCACAGCAGAGCGTACATTGTTAAGATGTCCCCCTAACATCGACATTGTCCAGGTCGCGGCCCCGTAACAATGCACAACCATCTGTACCGTCTCGGCTCCTGTCACCTTTCGCACCACTTCAACCGCCGCTGGAAAATCGTATTGTGCAACCTCATCCCCCGTGGATTGTTGTTCCGACGCAGGCAACTCGATGCTCACGCGGAAATCCAAAAGCCATACGTCAAAACGATTGGCATGAAGATATTCCAGCAAGTTGGTATCAATCGTATCCGTTGAAAAAATACGACTCGAAACCCCCAGACCATGCGCTAAAATGACCGGGCCGCGTGTGCCACCCTGATAACGGGTCAGTCGTAGGTTCACACCATCTTCCGTTTTAAAATCATGCACTTCGGGTGCGGAGACCCGTAAGGCACGTTTTTTACGCGGGGTCGCATCCGGGTCTAAATAGTTCAGGCCCGTTAAAACCGCCCCATAGGTATTAAAAAGTGAGCCCGAGAAAAAAAGACCAAACTTGGAGAGATATTTTAGACGCTCCACCGTGTCTTTTGCGTTGTTGACCTTCATCGTTGTCATTTGTTTTGCAAAATCGAGCGGGAGGATTTTGAGGATGCCTTTGCCCAGCACAGGTGCAGTCACGTCTGAGCCTTCATACAGTGTGATGTATAAAGTCGTTGTGTCGGCCCAAATATCCAAACCCGGATCATCATGAATCGACTTAAAACCTTCAAAGTAGTACTGTTTTCCGTCTTGTGCCGTGATCAACATCCGGTAAAGCATCTTCTTCGTATCGACGTTTTCATCATCTCTTACAAAAAGATTGAAAATTCCGCCATTTACGGTCATCACTTCATCCGAAAGCTTCGGCGCTGAAACCGTGCCAAACATCGCCGCTTCGTGATTCTCATCCGAGAGCATGGTCTCCAAATCTTTTGAAATAACGGTCAAAGTAAATTCAAAAGGCGAATCGCTTGATTTGCCTTTGTCCGCAGCACTTTGATAATCATCTTTTTCTTCCCTTGAAAAATAGCCCGTCATGGTTTCTGTAAATTGAATCCCCACCTTTTGTGGAGGGGACGGGGGGGGCGGGGTCGATCCAAATTCGGTATTCAGGGTCCAATTTTGCTCTTTCGCCAATAGCGCCATATTTCGCTCGGCAATGGCAGAAATCGTCAATAAAGGATTGGTGCCAAGCGATCTGGGAATAACAGAGCCGTCCGACACGTACAGGCCCTCATGAACCGCAGTGCCACTCACATCAGAAAAGACCTGTCCTTTGTGATTTGTCACCCCATTTGAGGCCTCTTCTGCCATAACGCAGCCGCCCAAGGGATGCACCGTCATGAGGTCATTTCCCGCAAATTTTGTATAGAGTGATTTTTTTGACCACAGCGGATTTGGAATGTAAGTTCCTCCAAGTGCCTTCGTCATCTCCAGTAGAATCTTGTTGGCCTTTTCAAAAATCGCCTGTTTCCCGACATCCGGCCATTTGACTCGCAGTTTGCCATCTTCCAGAACCATTACACCGTCCGAGCTGTCATGGCACATGATGAGATAAGTCTGGGTATTTTGCACCGCGCCGTAATAAGCCCCAAAAAGCAGACTTTTTAATTCACGTGTTTTCTCAGAAATAAAGTCCACTACCCCGCTGTCGGTATCTTTTCCGATGAGTTTTGAAAGCGTGGCAAAAAATGACGGCAACACAGCCGCCAAAGGACTCGGCAAAGCCCCCTCTTCAATCGTCATCCCTTCAAGGTAATTTTCACTGCTTTTTCGTGTGTCTACCGCACTGGTAATCGTCGGCCCAACGGGATTTTCTTTGTCTGGCTCACGCATCCCCCAACCAACGCCCGTAATACGCTTATCGTTATTGTAGGCAAAACCCAGCACATCACCATTGCCCGTAAAACTATGGCCGAGGCGATCAGAACAGCTCAGGCCTTTTTCACGAGAACGCAGCAAAATCTCCGTTGAACCTAAAGTCCCCGCTGAAATCACGACACGGTCTGCACTCACAAAAGGGTGCTCGGCATCAAATATTGCCCTTTCCGCACCCAAGGCTTTAAAATGCACCTGCCACTTTTCCCCGTGTTTTTCGATGTATTCGACATTTAGCTCTGTAAAAATTTCCGCCCCAAAATTATAGGCATCCGGCAAATAATTCATCTGCACGGTATTTTTTGCACCTTCATTACAGCCTGAAACACAATCCCCACAGTTATTACAAATTTCCTGTTCTACACCAAAGGCGTTGGTCCCGTCTTTGTGTTCCTCAAAAGTTACCGCAAGATTCACCATTTCAAAGGGTTTCCCCAGCACCTCGGCACATTTAAGCTGGGCCTCTGCTTTTTTCAAAGAAGGATATCCGCGTGCACCCGTGGGGTAAGGATTTGCCCCCAGCATGGCCTGTGCACGATCAAAGCCTTTTTTCATGCCGTCCTGCAAATCATCCAAAAAAGCCCGGGGCCAGACTGGATCCCCATACACCCGTTCGTCCGCTTCAATCACCACGTTGGCATTGATCAAAGACGTTCCGCCTAAACCACAACCCACTAAGACGTTAATATCGTCGTTCACGTGAAAATCATAGAGACCACTTTCATCACCAACATTCCCTGCTTTGGAGCGAAACTGCATCTCTGCAAGGGCTTCCGGCAGGGTATCTGGAAATTCACCAGGCAAAAACTCCTTGCCTCGCTCTAACAAACACACTTTTTGACCTGCGCGTGAAAGTCGAGAAGCGGCAATCCCGCCGCCGTATCCCGAACCAATAACCACAACATCATAGTGGGGTTTTAATTTATCTAAAGGTAGTGATATACGTCTCATGGCAGACCTCCGTAGACCGATATTATCGGTTTATTTCATGACAAAAAGGAAAACAAGAACTGAAAGACAAAAATACATAACCGCTTGAAAAATAGATTGAATTTTCTATACCTGAATTGAAACATAATGTCAAGAAAGGATAAACAATTACGAGGGTCTTAAGGCCTATCAGGAATAATGAAGGAAACCCTGATCAGCGCGATGGGTGCTTTTCCTTGAAATCGATTACCTTGCCTCAAGGGACACATTCAAATCTTTCTTGCACGTCTTCTCTTTTATTTACTTCCCAAAAAACAATACTTTTATCCTAGGTTAATTACTAAAATACATGCCGAGATACTTTACACTATGATAATCCTCAAATAGGGGTTTTTCGGCTAAAACGACACAGACCTGTTTGATATTATTGACAACTAGGACACTTGGCATCCTGCCGCGACAAAACAAAATGATTGGAAGAGATGACGGAAAACTTGACACAGCCCCGTATCCAAAACCGACTAAAACAATTAAAATAGAATAATAACAACTCCTTTCTTAATTGGTATATATATTGCTTATAAAACAAGAATAAGTTGTTTCACGATCAAAACAAACAAAACAGAAAAAGGAAGAGGTCTGATGCAGGAATCAATTAAAAATAGAAGCGTATTCGATAAGTACAAGAACTTGCTAAAAAGTGGTTTTGCTGTATTTGCAATCCTGGGAATATCACTGGTTTCTAATACCCTTGTGATGGCTGTTCCCATAACCTACGAAGAAGTTTTTGATCAAAATCTGAGTGTTCGAGAGGGCCAAAGGGCGGTTTATAATTTTGACCTTAACACCATTGGTGGGAGCTCATTTGTCAAAGACAGTTCTGGGATCATTGGATCAACTTACCTCCCTACTTTAGACGAGACAACTTTCGATACAAGCCTTAATCTTACATCCGCACTGCTGTCTTTTAGAATCGGAGGGATGGATGGCGGAAATTTCTTTCCCCGAGAAAGAATAAAAATTAAAGTGACCGGTGAAAACGGCACGGGTGCCACAATATTCAACGAAACTGTCTTCCTTGGCATTGAAACCTTTAATTTTAATTTAACAGGTTCTTGGTTAGACTGGTTAGGTGATGGAAAACTTAGGACAGTTGCTATTGCTGTCAACAGGAATGGCTTCGACAATGATTTTAGGATTAGACGTGCCAGCCTTATCGTGAATGCTCAAGCGCCTGCGCCTGTACCCGAACCGGCTTCGCTCATTTTGATGGGATCAGGACTTATTGGTCTGGCTTTATATGGTCGGAAAAAGTCTCAAACAAAGAAATAAATAAATAAAAAAGCGCCCGTTAACTCAAGCTTAACGGGCGCTTTTTTATGAAAATCAGCTCAGCTCCGACACATTCCCTCCTTACTCTACCCCATGCACAATTCATCAAGAAGATTTTAATCACAAATGCTCTTCGTGGATCTATGCGGATCGCAGATTAAAACAACATGCCCTTCTTTTTCGAGAGAAGACCTCACATTTTTTTCACAAGCAATCACCTACCATTTGTTGTAAAATCCCCCTAATTTTAATCACGCAGGAAAACAACAATGGCTGCCGCGACCACCCCCCTCATGAAACAATTTCTCGCCATTAAGGCAGATCACCCGGAGACCATCCTTTTTTTTCGGGTGGGGGATTTTTATGAAATGTTTTATGACGATGCAGTCAAGGCCTCAAAAATCCTGCAAATTACCCTGACCTCACGCGATAAAAACAATAAACATCCGATTCCGCTCTGTGGCATCCCTCATCATGCCTCCTCCGCATACATTGCCCGTCTCATTCGTGCGGGCGAATCGGTTGCGCTTTGTGAGCAAGTGGAAGATGCGGCCTCCGTAAAAGGGATTGTGCGGCGAGAGGTCATGCGTGTGATTACGCCCGGTACGGTCATCGAAGCGGAGCTACTTTCTGAAAAAGAAGCCAACTACCTCGTAGCACTGCACTGGAAATCCAATCAAGCCCTCGAAACAGCACGCAATATTGGCCTCTCCTGTATCGACCTTTCAACAGGGGATTTTCGTGTTTTAGCCACGGATGCCACTTGGGGCATGATCGAAGCCGAACTCATGAAAATCGCCCCAAAAGAAATCGTGCTCTCGTCGCGTCACCAAGGAGAAACGGCCTATATCCAGCCGCTCACCCATCGCTGGCCTTTGCGTTTCGTTCCGCCTTTCATGTTCACAAGGGAAGACGCCGAAACCAGCCTGAAAACCCATTTTAAGGTGCAAACACTTTCGATCTTTGGCGGGGGGCCGCTTTCTTTAATTTCTGCAGGAACCTTGCTTTTGCATTTGCAAGACACACAAAAACAGTCCTTAAACAATATCACCGCCTTGCGTTTAATTCCCATGAAAAACCTGATGCGTATTCATCCCTTGGCCCTCAAACATCTGGATTTACTCCCGCTTTCGCGGAATCAGCAGGATGGCACGCTTTTTCATTTATTGGATCACACCTTGACCGCAATGGGCGGGCGACTTTTAAAAGAATCCATTTTACGTCCGCTGCTCTTGGTTTCCGCAATACAACAAAGACAGGACGGCCTTACCTTTTTTTATGAAAATCTCCCCTTACGGACAAAGCTTCGCAGCCACCTCAAACAAGTGGCCGATATTGAACGGCTCATCGCACGGATCAGCCTTAAGGCAACACAGCCACGGGATCTCATCGCACTTAAAACCTCTATTGACCGTCTGCCTGAAATTAAAAATGCACTTTTGCATATTGAAAATACAACAGCTGGCGCTGGACATCCGCACATCATCAGCGGCATTTTAGAAAACTGGGACAATATCGTATCCGTCTCCCAACTCATCGAAACAAGCATCGTAAACGATCCCCCCTTTTCCTTGAAAGACGCGGGGGTCATTAAAGCAGGCTACCTGCCAGAACTCGACACACTTCGGCATTTTCAAAAAGAAGGCCGTTCGATGTTGACAGAGATCGAAAAAAAGGAGCGCCAGCGCACGGGCATTGACTCGCTTAAAGTCCGCTACAATCGTGTGCAGGGTTATTATATTGAAGTCAGCAAAACACAGATCAAAAATATCCCCGAAGACTTCATTAGAAAACAAACTCTGGCCAATGCCGAACGCTTTATGACCGCAGAGCTTAAGGATCTGGAAGAAAAACTCACAGGCGCAAAAGACGCCATTTTGAATCTTGAACACCAGATTTTTGAGGAGATTCGCTACGACATCGCACAAGAAAGTGCGCGTATTCAAAAGATGGCGCAAATGATCGCCCTCTTGGATTTATTGTCCGCCCTTGCCGAAATCGCCCATCGCAATCACTACTGTCGTCCGGAAATCAACAATCGACTCACCATCCAAATTACCGAAGGACGTCATCCTGTACTCGAAGCCGGTATGTCCGGTGGAAAAACAGGTTTTGTCCCCAACGACACCCTCATTGATCCACCGGGAAATCAACTTTTAATCCTAACCGGTCCCAACATGGCTGGGAAATCCACCTATATGCGACAAATCGCACTCATTGTGATCATGGCGCAAATGGGAAGCTATGTGCCTGCAAAAAAAGCCACAATTGGCGTCAGCGACCAGGTTTTCACCCGTGTCGGCGCACAGGATGCCTTGAACGAAGGCATGAGTACCTTCATGGTTGAAATGACGGAAATGGCGCAAATCCTCATGCACGCCACGGACAAAAGCCTTATTTTATTGGACGAGATTGGACGCGGCACGAGCACCTTTGATGGCATCAGCATCGCTTGGGCCATCGCAGAACACGTTTACACAAAACTCAAAGCCCGCACACTTTTTGCCACGCACTATCACGAATTGACCGGCCTGGCTACAACCCACGAAGGCATACGCAACTATCATGTGCTGGTGCGGGAATGGGGTGATGAAATCGTCTTTTTAAGAAAGATGGTCGAAGGCGGATCGGATAAAAGTTACGGCATCCAAGTCGGACGATTGGCAGGTCTCCCTCCAACAATTATCAAACGCGCAAAGGCCGTCTTAAAAAAACTGGATACGCAAGCCACAAAAACACCGCTCTCTGCACATCTTTCGGCTTCCCCTCAAGATTACGGACTCTTCTCATCCTCCCCAAACGAAATAAAAGAACCACGGCCTGAAATAGAAACACAGCCACATCCCCTCGTTGTAAGCCTTCAAAAAATAGACCCACTCAACCTCACCCCCTTACAAGCCCTGCAAGTCCTTTCAAGGCTTTCTGAACAGGCAAAAGAAGGGAACAAACCTGGCCCCACAAATATTCAAAGCTGAGGGTCTCATTCTAAAATCGAACGTTTGACTTCCACCCATAAAATCGATAGTCTTCCGCTGACACTGACAGAAGGGGGTTTGACTATGCACCAAATGGATCAAAAATCGATCGCTGCCATTTATCATCAAAAAACAAAATATTATGAATCCGAAATGAACCAGCAGCAAAGCCCCCTCAACTGGTCTGCCCAACCCTCACCTTTTAAGGCCTATCGCAGCGAAAAAAAAATCGACATGACCCCCTACTTGCCTTTGAGAAACAATCCCTTTACAGGGGAGCCCCTTGAGCCCCCCTCAGAAGAAACAGGTTATCCCTTTTCATTGGCCGCACTGGCCCGTCTGCTTTATTTTACAAATGGGGTCACGGGTATTCTGCAATACCCTTCGGGAGAATCCCTGAGTATGCGCGCCGCACCCACAGCAGGCGGACTTTATCCGACTGAAATCTATGTCGCGATCCGAGATTCTTCTATTTTGGAAGATGGTATCTATAATTTTCAGGCCGATGAACATGCACTCACCCCAGTCTGGGAAGGCAATTTCTGGACCGAGTTTCAAAAATACTGTTTTGAAGATGAGGCCGTCGCACAATGTAACCTGCTCATCATCACCACCGCAGTTTTTCAGCGTAGCGCGTGGCGATATCATGAGCGTGCCTATCGCCGCATTTTACTTGATACAGGACATGTTCTGGGAAATCTCATTTCTTACGCACCAGAAGAAGGTTTTATGCCTCACCCCATCGGATCATTTATCGACAATGCCCTCAATCATTTGCTCTTGCTCGAAGACTCAAAAGAAGCCGTGCTCAGTGTGGTCGCCCTGCCAAAAACACGGGTTGAGACAAATGCACAAGGGGCTACACAGCGCTATCGATACCCACTGGAAAATAACGATGACGCCCAAGTAGACCCCTTGCTCCTACAACTCCATCGGGCCTCATCCATTACACAACTGGATGAGAGCTCCCCTTTAGAAAAAACAATGTCTGTCCCCCAATCGCTTGAGGAAAAGAATACCTTCAAGGAAACAACATTGCTTACAGACGACACCATCGACTGGCAGAAAGGCATCGCACAAACCATTTTACGCCGTAGATCCACACGGGCTTATACAGGAGACGCCTTTTCAAAAGAGCAGTTCTCAGCACTCCTTGACTATGCCTATCCGAATCCGCCACTTTCTCCCACGCCCTTTTTTTCGGCAGACGTGCTTGAAACCTATATCGTCGTGCAAAATATCAGCGGATTAGAGGCAGGGGTTTATTATTATGCGCCAAAAAGTCGGGAACTCCGTTTAATCTACGCAGGGGATTTTAAAACCCAGTCATGGCATTTTTCATTGGGACAAGATCTGTCGCGAGATGCTGCGGCCCTCGTTATACACACCGCACATTTAGAAAATGCCATGCTCGCTTACGGCGACCGTGCCTACCGTTATCTTCACCTTGATGCCGGACAAATCGGCGAGCGCATCAATCTAGCCGCCATTCGTTTAAACTTAGGCGTGAGCGGTATCGGTGGATTTTATGATGATGAAGTGAATGCCCTTTTAGGACTTCCCTTAGAGCAAATCATTGTTTACATCACCACCCTGGGCCAAGCCCACAACAGCCGCCGGAGCTAAAAACACGCCCCTTTCACACCAAGCCTGTTTTCAAATCAATAAGGAGGTTTTTAATTATGGCCGATGTTACATGCATCCGCTGCGAACAAACACGAGAAGCCATCAAAGATAACCCTTACGGGGGGAAGATCGGCCTTATTTTAAAAGAAAAAATTTGTGACCTATGCTGGCAAGAATGGTACGCACAATCCATCAAAATCATCAACGAATATCGTATCAGTTTACGAGATCAAAAAGGCCGTGATGAACTGGCAAAACAAATGAAGATTTTTTTAAAACTTGAACCCGCCCCCGAAGGCGAAACTGCGCTTCAAGTTGAAGACACGCCCCCCTCAAAATAAATTTTGTGAACGCAAAAAACCCGAGCGGGAAAAAAGCACACAACGCCGCAGTCATTCTCAAGTGTCTCGAAGCCGCCATTCCAGAACCTGAAGTTGCACTCACACACAAAAATCCTTTTCAACTCTTGATTGCCACCATTCTCTCCGCGCAATGTACGGATGTGCGTGTCAATCAAGTCACCCCAAAACTCTTTGAAACGTTTCCCGGCCCCGAAGACATGATCAAAGGCGAGCCAGATGTTTTGATTTCGCTCATCCGCACAACAGGATTTTTTAACAACAAAGCCAAAAATATCATCGCCTGTTCCCTTAAACTCGTCACAGATTTTGATGGCAAAGTCCCGCAAACACTGGCTGAATTAATCACCTTGGCGGGTGTGGGAAGAAAAACGGCAAACGTCGTTTTGGGAGAAGCCTTCGGACAACAGACCATCGTCGTGGATACCCACGTGCGTCGCGTCTCAAACCGCCTCGGACTGTCACAATCAAATGACCCGGTTCAAATTGAAAAAGACTTACAGAAACGCCTCCCTCAAAATAAATGGACTGCCAGCGCACACCGACTACTCCTACATGGCCGCCATGTCTGCAAATCCCGTAAACCGCTTTGTGATAAATGTGTGGTAGTAGATTTGTGTCCTTGGGTCACTAAAAATTAAAGTTAGCACCCGACACCCCCCATTTGAGGGGATTGACAGGAAAAAGAAAACGCTGTAGAAAAACAGCCGAACGTCCCTCTAAAAGATACAAAGCAAGTTTTATAGAGGTCACCCTCAATACTTTGATGGAGTATCTCCCTTTGCCCGAATAAGGGAATACTCATACAAAAAAGGAGAAACCCAAATAGAGGTCGTTTCTGTTGGAGATAACTATTCTGGGACAAGTTCGACAGTTACAGATGCCTCTGGTAATTTTTCAGTCATCGCAAAGCCACAAGCCTCCGTCCTCATCTTTGGGCAAGAGGCGGGGACCAAAACGAATACAGTCAAATTGCAAACAGGGACATCCGACCAAACAATGGATGGCTGTCTCGTATGGGATGTTCTTGAATTCGTGGTGTCTGATAGTGGAAGTTTTAGTGTGAATCCAGTCAACACTTGGTCTCCCTCCGCACCTGTAACAGGAGGGTAACGAGCAAATAAACCTGAATGGCCCCCTCACTTAAGATCGGAGAGGGGGCCATTCAATTTCAAATATCTTAATTTTCGCCGTATAAACGACTGATCACACATTTTTTGCATTGAAAAAAGACCAAAGTCAGTCTGGTGCTCAAAGGCCTTTTTTCAATGCCCCGCCGTCAATCCCCCCGCTGTTCTCGGATCAGATGCGCCATGTAATGCTCTCCCCACCTGCATAATGCTTTGTGCGCTGCCCATGGCATTTTTCGTGATGATGCGATGGCCTTTGTTTTCCAAAAGCCGTATCGTATCCTGATTCAAGCCTTCTTCTATTCTCAGTTCATCGGGAAACCATTGATGATGAATCCTCACAGCGTTGGTCGCTTCAGCGATATTCATTTGATGGTCGATGACGTTTATAATCATTTGAAGGGTTGTGGTAATGATACGACTGCCACCAGGGCTTCCGGTGGCTAAAAAAGGCTTGCCCGACTTCATCACAATGGTCGGGGACATTGAGCTCAACATACGTTTTTCGGCTAAGATGGCATTGGCTGTGCCCCCGATCAAACCATAGGCATTGGGTACACCCGATTTGGCCGAAAAATCATCCATTTGATTATTTAACAATATGCCCGTGCCGGGCAGCACGATTTTATTGCCGTAACTGAAATTGAGCGTTGTTGTATTTGAAACGGCATTTCCATATTGATCCATCACAGAAAAATGTGTGGTTTCATGGCTTTCGTAAGGCAAGGGATTGTTGGGACGGATTTCTTGACTGGGTCTGGCTTTTTTCCGGTCAATCATCGCACGTAATAAATCCGCGTATTTTTTGGAAATAAGACCCTTCACCGGCACAGAGACAAAATCAGAATCCCCCAAATATTGAGAGCGATCCGCATAGGCCAGTTTCATACTTTCGACCATAAGGTGGATGGTTTCCGCCGTATTATGCCCCAAAACACGTATGGGAAAGGCTTCCAGTAGGTTTAAGATCTGTACAATATGGATACCGCCGGAACTGGGTGGCGGCATGGCATAAATATCAAAACCACGATAGATGCCGTGAATCGGTTTTCTAAGACGCGCACGGTATACAGCCATATCTTCTAAAGTGATTAAACCGCCTTTTTCAGACATAAACGTCGCCATTTCCTCAGCAATTGGCCCTTCGTAAAAAGCTTTTGGGCCTTCTTTTGAGAGGATTTTTAAAGTGCTCGCCAGATCATTTTGCACAAAACGATCTCCCGGCTGATAATCACCACCATCTTTTTTGTAGAAGATCGCGAGGCTCGCCGGAGAAAGTTTCATCGCAGGTTTTACGGCTTTAAGAGAATGGGAAAAACTTCGATCCACAATGAAGCCTTTTTCCGCCAGTTTAATCGCGGGAGCCAACGCACGTTTGAGTGAGATCGTTCCGTATTTTTCAAGCGCCATCGTTAAACCTTTTACTGTGCCCGGCACCCCCACAGACAATAGACTGTGACGTGATAAGTGCGGATCAGCGTTTCCAGACTGATCTAAAAACATATCTTTTGTGGCTTTTTGAGGCGCTTTTTCACGATAGTCAATCGCGATGACTTTTTTTTCGTCCGCCAAATAGATCAGCATAAAACCACCACCGCCGAGATTGCCTGCTCTCGGTAAAGTGACGGCAAGAGTGAACCCAATGGTCACGGCGGCATCAATCGCATTACCCCCTTCTTTTAAGACTTGAAGTCCGGCTTTTGTCCCATAGGCTTGCTGTGTTGCGACCATGCCATTTTCTGCCACGATAGGCGAAAAACGATCACGCCCACTGATGATGGGATTTTCCTGAGCACTAAGCAGCGCGGGCAATACGAATACAGGGATTATTTGGATCAAAAAATTAAGAAGAGGTTTAAACAGACCTTTGTTTAAAATCAAAAGGAACCCCTCTAAAAAATTCATTCAAGATGTGCAAATTGACGAGATAAAACCAGAAAGGGAGCATGCGATCATAAAGAGAATAATGGAGCCGACGAGTGGAATTGAACCACCGACCTGCTGATTACGAATCAGCTGCTCTGCCCCTGAGCTACGTCGGCAAAAAGATAGGTTTATTGAAAAATCTTAGTCAAGCTCTACAGGAGATTCCCCAATAATGTCCTTGTGTACGACTTCGCCGCTTGGCCCAAAGGGAGGCAATTCGCGACCGTCTAGTTTTACACGAACCCCCCCCGCGTTGCCAAGTGTTAAACGAAATTTTTTATTGGCTTTCCACTCAACAATATCTTGGGGCTGAAGCAGCGCTTCCCGAACTTCTTCTCCATCAATCGTGACTTGAACCCAGGATGCTTCAATGGCCTCCAAAGAAAGCACATATTCCCTTGCTTCAAGATCCACAACAGAGCGGGTTTGCTCATTTTGAGAATCCACAAGCCCCTCGGTCATTTCAGCCTCAGAAGGTTCGGAGGACGATTCAGACTCAGGCATTGGCGAAGGGGCCGCTGCAATAAGCAGGTCTTTTGTTTCATCAGTCTCAAGTACTGGTTCTCCTGCCACGACATCGGCATTTTCTTCACTCAAAACGGTCTCAGGCTCAAGTGGCCGGGTTTCCTCTTCTGAGGAAGGCACCTCCACTTCGGAGCGTCCCGCTTCTAATAAAGGGGGTGGCACCACATCTGAAATGTCCGGTGCTTCTGGGGCAGTCAGTTGAGGGGGGAAGGCCGAGGAGAAAAGATTCACTCTTTTATCTTTTTTTGAGAGTAAACCAACCAAAATGAGAAGGACACAAACCAAAACCACAATCGATAAAACAATACGACGTGGAAAGGGGAGCCGACTCGACTTCTCCACGCGAACATGGGACAAAATCTCATTCCGACTTCTGGCATCGGAAAAAGAAGAATCAGGGGCAGGAAACTCAACAAATGCTTCCGTAATGAGGCCGTGATCAACACCAACACATTCCGCATAAGATCTCAAAAACCCCTTAGCGGTCACCTGATTGGGCAAAAGATCGAACTGATTGGATTCGATGGCTTCAATAAATCGGATTGGGATGCGGGTGAGAGAGACGAGTTCGTCTATCGAAATATCCTGCTCTTCTCGTTTTTGTTGGAGGTATTCTCCTAAATTTTCCATGTCGTTCTTGTCTGTTTACGAGAGGGATCAAACCCCCTCTTTATTCCATTGGATTCAAACATGCCCTTAAATCTTCCTCTTTGGCCAATTTTGGAGACAGGATCACCACCTCTTCAAACGCTTTGTCGGCCAAATGCGTCTCTCCTTCCTGCTGATAGATACAGGCCAGATTATAGTGTGCATTTAAATTTTTAGGTGAAATTTGCAAGACCCTTTTGTAGGATATAATTGATTTTTTTGTATTGCCCATCTTGGCATAAATTTGCCCCAATAAGTTGTGTACCGGAACGATATTGGGGTTAACACGAAGGGCATTTTTTAGTTCACGTTCGGCATCTTCGTATTTTTTCTGGCGCACAAAAATCAAACCAAGATTCCAATAGGGTTTTTCAGGGGTTTCATATATTACATTTTTAAGCGCGTTTTGGTAGGAGGCAATTGCTTTATCAAAATCCTCCTGTAATGAATATACACGACCTAAATAGTTATGGGCTTCAGAATATTCAGGATCGATTGCAATGGCTTTTTGAAAGGCCACAACAGCCTCTTCATAACTTTCCTGCTGAAAAAAGATGTGCCCCAGTGCATAGTGGGCTTTTTGGTTTCGCCCATCTAATTTAATGGCTTTTTGAAACTCAATATAGGCTTTTTGAAGGGCAGGGTTTTTACCCAAAAGATGAGCGATTCCAAGCTTGTAATGAGAGTCTGAGATTTTTTCTCTCTTAATTCGAGATTCACTCAGACCACAACTCAGCATGAAGGGCAAAATAAGAAACAGGAAGATTGCTTTCCACATCATGAGCTTGATTTTAAGGAACCTCTGATCATGACTTAAAGAGCGCTTTCTTAGATATTTTCAAATGCGGTCAAAGCCTTGAAAGCCTGAAATCGGCTTTTAATCTCTTCTTGTTTGAGTGCACGCATGCGGTCAAGACTGAAGGCCTCAACATTGAAAGATGCCATTGTACTGCCATAGACGACAGCTTGGCGAATTGCAATATCGTCTATTTCATTACAAGTGGCAAGATATCCCATAAATCCACCTGCGAAAGAATCTCCCGCACCTGTTGGATCAAAGACTTGCTCCAAGGGAAAAGCAGGGGCCGAAAAAATGGTCTCACCATTAAACATCAATGCCCCGTATTCACCTTGTTTCACGACCAAAACACCTGGGCCATAGGCCATAATTTTTTTTGCAGCCTTGACCAGATTGACCTCCTGAGCCAACTCACGGGCCTCTCCGTCATTGATGATCAAAATATCCACTGAAGCAAGGGTTTGAATCAAAGCATCTAACTTGCCCTCAATCCAAAAATTCATGGTGTCACAGGCCACAAGTTTCGGTTTTTCAACCTGCTTTAAGACTTCAATCTGTAAATTGGGATCAATATTGGCTAAAAAAACGACAGGAACTTTTCGATAGGATTCGGGTAAGTTGGGGTGGAAGGATTCAAACACATTCAGTTGGGTATCAAGTGTCTTGGCCTCATTGAGCTGATAGCTATACTCGCCCTTCCACCGGAAGGTGCGGCCAGCACTCCGCTCGATCCCATCAATGTTGATGCCACGCCCCACTAAAAAATTGAGATGCTCTTCTGGAAAATCTTCTCCCACAACCGCAACAAGAGAGACCTCAGTAAAATAACTCGCCGCAGTAGAAAAATAGGTCGCAGACCCACCAAGGACTTCATCGACCTCACCAAAAGGTGTTTTTACAGAATCAAATGCAACAGAACCCACAACCAATAAACTCATGATATCCTCACCATTTTATCCAGACGAACATCCCGTTCCAGCAGAATCAGCCGCTTTTCCACTCTCCCACATCGTTCGATCCATCTCGCCAATGAGACGCCGTGTGATACTCGTAAAAATATCATCCACCCGAACCCGTTCTAGTCTAACAGCTTCCGATATTTCTGCTTGCCCTGATCCTGACCAGACCAACTTTCCACAGACTGCATCCCAAACCTCTGCCTCAAGTGAGACACGTTTTTCAACACGGGACGGAAGCTGTTCCGGACCAGAAGAAAAGACAAAAACTTTACCGGCAATGCCGTCTTCACCGTATTGCGGCATTACCGTTTTTGTATGTTTATCATTGACAGGCACTTGTGCAAAAAAAAGATAACGCACCCCTTCAAGACGGCCCCATTCAGAAAGCGCCGAAATATCCATTCGCCGACGCCTTTCATATTGTTCTAAAAAATGATTCAGATCATGATAACGTCCGGCAGTACGTGCCCGTCGGATGACATCTGAACGCGGGACGATACGGGCAGAGGGAAAAACTTCACGGAGACCTTGAAAAAATTCAAAAGCAGCATTCTGACGTAGAACATCAGGCCCCCCTTTTAAGATCCCTAAAATAGCCACCCCGCCCTGATGAATGGCATCGTTTGTAAAACTGGGCAAATACAGTGCGGTGCTGGTCTGTTCTTGAATCGGGGGAAAGGGTTGTTTGAGTGCCTCTTTCGAGGGCGAGGTAAAGTGCGTCGCACAGCCACTCAAAAAAATCAGAACGATAAGACCTAAAAATTTCACGAAATATATTTCCCAATGATCGGATCGAGTTTTTCCTTCAATGAAACAGACATCGCTTCAGAGGGGGTTACAATCGCATTTTTCAAGGCCGAGGCACACCGACAGGAGCGAGGGCCATCCACTTTTTTCACAACAGATTGCAAGAGTTTTTTTGAAAAAAGCACGTTGTCTCTCAAGACCTGAAGAATCATTTCAACGGTCACAGGTGCTTCAGAAACATGCCAGCAATCATAGTCGGTGGAAAGCGCAATAGTGACGTAACACATCTCAGCCTCCCGTACAAGCTTCGCTTCTGTCGCATTGGTCATCCCAATCACAGAAACACCAAAGCCTCGGTGAACGTCTGATTCCGCCCGTGTCGAAAACTGTGGCCCTTCCATACAAAGGTAAGTCCCACCACGGTGGACAATTCCTCCGATTTCCTCTGCGGTATCCGCAACAAAAACCGCAAGATCAGGGCAAATGGGGTTTGCGAGACTGACGTGTGCAACGATGCCCTCACCAAAAAAGGTACTTTTTCGTCCCTTGGTTAAATCATAAAATTGATCGGGAATCGCGATGTGTCCGGGTTCAACCTCCTCTTTCATACTGCCAACGGCACTGACCGAAAGAATACGTTCAACCCCCAGTTTTTTCATGGCAAAAATATTTGCGCGGTAATTGATTTCGGAAGGCAGAAGAGTATGCTGCTGACCGTGACGTGATAAAAAAGCGACAGGGATGCCTTCAAGTTGACCCAATATAAAGTCACCCGATGGCGCACCAAAGGGGGTGTCTAGGGTGATCGATCTTGAATCTTGTAGTGCATCCATTTGGTAGAGACCACTGCCACCGATAATCCCGATTCTGGCCTGTGGCGCGACTGACTGATTTGACAAACGAAGTCCCTCCCAGATGATGGGCTGGGATTATAACACACTGTCTTCTTTCTTCAAGCGCATTATGCGATCTGCCGTCTCTATGGCAGATTCACCCACTTTAATATCAATCCAGTGTATGTTTTTATCTGCGCGAAACCAGGTCATTTGACGTTTGGCAAAACGCCGCGTGTCTCGTTTTAAAATCGAAACGGCCTCATCAAGTGATTGCAGCCCTTTGAGATGAGGAATCAACTGGCGATAACCCAAACCCCGCATTGCAGGAAAATCCCCCGAAAGCCCTGCAGCCAGGAGCCTTTCGACCTCCTCAAGTAAACCTGAAGCCATATAAGCGTCTACCCGTTCTTCAATCCGTTGATACAGATACGCACGATCTCGCCTGAGACCAATCAAGCTGTGGGGCGTCGTTTGCTTCAAACGCATTGCTGCATCTTCTGCATGGATTTCAGAAATTGCGCGGCCTGTGAGATATTTGACCTCCAGGGCACGCACAATACGCGGCACATCCCGTACGTGGATTTTACTTGCGGAGCTAGGATCCAGTACAGACAAATCCCGATGAAGCGTTCCAGGGCCTTCGGCTTTTTCCCGTGCCATCAAATGTTCGCGGTAGACCCAATCTGCAGGAGGACCGTCCCAGAGACCGTAGAGCAAGGCCTTAAGATACAAACCCGTACCGCCCTCAATAAGAATTTTCTTGCCCGCCGCCGACATCTGGGCAATGTGTATCTCCGCCTTGCGTTTATACGCACCGGCTGAAAAATTTTCTTCCGGGGAAACAAAGTCGATGAGATGTCGTTTCACCCTTTTTCTTGCAGCAAAATCAGGTTTCCCCGTCCCGATTTCCAGATTTTTATAAACTTGTCGCGAATCTGCAATAAGGATATCGGTTTCAAAGCTTTGCGCCAGTATTTCGGCAACTGCACTTTTTCCAACCGCTGTTGGCCCCACAAGAATAAGCCAGGAATTGTCTGTATTACCTTGAAACACGACTTATTTTCTGCGAAAAAGCTTTTCGAGTTCAAACAAGGGGTAGCGAATCACAATGGGACGTCCATGAGGACAGGTGGGCGGCGTTTTTCGCTGATAATACATTTCAAGTAGGGCCTTAATTTCGGGGAGAGACATCGACTGATGCGCACGGACGGCCCCATGACACGCCATGGAAGCCAGGATGAGACGAATCGGCTCCTCAAGACTACCTGTCACGCCCAAGTCCATCAAATCCTCCGTCACTTCATTCAAAAACCCCTCAACATCCAAAGTGGCAATCAATGCAGGCAGCTCGCGCACAAGAAAAGTCGTTTCACCAAAAGACTCGATTTTAATTCCTGCCTCGGCCAAAGCTTCGAGCTGATCTCGCAACAAAAGACTTTTTTCTTCCGAAAGATCAATCTGCTGGGGAATGAGTAGGGGCTGAATTTCTAGTTTTTTTTCAGAATCGCCCGGCGCATGCCATGCGGCAATAAATATTTCATAAAGCACACGTTCGTGGGCCGTATGCTGATCCACAATCGTAAAAACCCCATCAATCTCCGCCAAAAGAAAAGTGCCATACACTTGGGCCAAAGGTCGAATCATCGGCACTGTTCCGCCCATCGGAGCAGGCATGTTTTCAGGGGCGATGTCCGAATCTTGTGCAAAGAGTGAAGTCCTTGAAAAAGGTGCGGATTTTTCCTGAACAACCTCCCCTGCATTTTCAGGGCGATCAGAAAAAGCCTGAGACTCAGGCCATCCGGGCCAAGGCGTAGAAGAAGAAATCGGATACGCTTGATGTGTATTCAGATCCCGCGTCTGGTCGAAAACAGGGGGTTCGTTTTCTGGCAAAGGCCCCGCACCAGAGGTGGACAAAACATCGCGAATGATGTTTCGGATCGCCTGATGGATTTCGCTGGTGTTTTCAAAACGCACTTCCAGTTTCCCCGGATGCACGTTGACATCAAGCTTTTTGGGATCCAGGGTCAAAAACAAAATAAAAAAGGGGTCTTCGCCCTTCATCAAGTAACTTTTGTAAGCCTCATAAACGGCATGGGTCATCAAAGGACTTTTTATCGGTCGCAAATTGACATACAAATACTGCTCTTTTTTGAGGTTTTTTTTTAGCGGTGGACGAGAAATAAGGGCCGTAAGAGAAAGACCATCTTGAATAGGAGAATCCTCAGAAAGCGAAAGCGTACGCGCGGTGACCTTTTCGCCCAAAAGCTGAAAAGCCCGATCTTCAAGAGAAGTTGCAGCGGGCACATCAAAAAGTGTTCGTCCCCCGTGGATTAAACGGAAATGGATTGCGTGTTGGGCCAAGGCCAATTGCATCAAGACACGATGAATATGCCCCAACTCCGTCTGCTGTGATTTTAAAAATTTTCTGCGGGCAGGCACATTATAAAAAAGATCTCTCACCTCAAACGTAGAGCCTATTGCACAACCGATACTTCGAATAGACTGAACAAATCCGCCTTCGATCTGAATTTCCGTGCCCTCATCGGCCTCGGCACATCGACTCACAAGCGACATACGCGATACAGAAGCAATGCTCGGAAGGGCTTCCCCCCGAAAACCAAGTGTCATGATCGCCGCCAAGTCATCATCATGAGCAATTTTACTGGTCGCATGACGCTCAAAGGCAAGCGGAACCTCGTCGGCCGCAATGCCCTCTCCATCATCCATAACCTGAATCAAACGACTCCCGCCCTCGACGACGCTCACAAAAATAGACTGGCTCTTGGCATCAATGGCGTTTTCAACCAACTCTTTGACGACAGATGCGGGACGTGCGACGACTTCCCCTGCCGCAATTTTGTTGGCCAGCGCGACGGAGAGCAGGTTAATTCTACCCATGGGCTTTCCTAGCAGATACGGGAGGGTGATCGAAATATTTCTTCATGGATTACACGGAAAAATAAGAGGTCAGTATTTAACGCACGGGATTTTTAAGACTGAGCAAGGTGTCTCTTGCCAGAGCGGCCTCGTTCGAATTTGGAAACCGCGCAATCACTTTTTCCAAGAAACCCCGCCCTTTTCCGGGGTTTCGCAGTTCAATATAGGAAAAACCCGTCTTGAGAAGCGACTTTGAAACCTTTTCGCTCTGCGGGTAGCGTTTTACCATCTGATTAAAAACATCAATTGCCAAACCATAGTCGGCCTTGCCGTAATAACTCTCGCCCTTCCAATAATAGGCCTGAGGGGCCAAACGCGAATCAGGATATTCCTTAATGAAGGCATCAAAGGCCAAAATTGCAACATTATAATCGCCTTTGACATAGTCATTGTAAGCCAAATTGAAAGCGTCTCTTGGCGCAAAAAACACTTCCTTTTTTTTATTCGCCCCTAGGGAAGACCGACCTTTTGTTTTTCGCCGCCCTCCACCAAGTCCAGCCATTTGGGCTTCAAGTGCATTAAGACGGGTCAAGAAATCTTTTGTCCGAAAAGACTCCGCATCCACCTGATTTTCGAGTTTAGACACCCTGTGCCCAGACTCAGTGACTTGTCCCGAAAGTTCTCGTACTTTCTGATCCGTTCCATCTTGATGGGCAATCAAATCTGCCGAAAGGGAACGCTGATTTTTAACGGTTTGAGAAGGGCTCTTCAGGTTGCGTTCAAGTCGCTCGATTCGCCGTTGAAGTTGAAGTTGGTGTTTTCTAAGACGCGAAGAAGAGTCTTCAATATCGACCATGCTCGACTGTAGAGCACATGCAGGAATAAAAAGGAATAAAAGTAGTATCCCGCAGAGTGAGCGGCCGTAAACGCCAACAGCCCTCATAATCTATCCTTGAGGCTGAGACATGAAATGGGCGCGACGATTCTGTTTCCAACAACGCTCAGTATTGATACGGCATGCAGGCTTTTCTTCGCCAAAGCTAATGATTTTCATGCGACTGGATTCAACCCCCAAGGCCTCTAAAAACCGTTTGACCGCACGCGCCCGGCGTGCACCCAAGGCTAAATTATACTCATTGTTGCCACGTGCATCGGTGTGGCCCTCAATCTGAACTTGTGTCGTTGGATGCAAGATCAGGTTCCGCGCATTTTCTTGAAGCGCCTCTTTGGAAGCTCTGTGCAATACGGCCTTGTCATATTCAAAAAAGACATCCTGCAAACGATTCATGACCTCGGCAAGAGATGAAGCCCTGTCTTCCTGTTGTTGCTGCTGTTGCTGTTGCTCTCGTTCTTGCGGAGATTGTTCCTCCAGGCTCTGCATCCCCCTGAGTCCATCATCAAAACCCGCAAGGGCATCCTGCTCACGCACCGCATCGTTACCCAGTGCATTGGGTGCTTCATCCATCGCCTGGGAGCGACCTCCCTCATCAAGTCCCGCTGAGCCACTAACGGGAGCAACCTTCTTTGAACAACTGACCTGTAAGAAAATCAGTACCAATCCAATAAAAAAAGTAAGCCGTGTTTTGTTCATTTATCAATCCTCCTGGTATTACGCGATCAAATGGGGTTGAATCATTCTACTGACATACCTTAGCTTGCGTTTAATGATGACTTAAGGCGTTGTCACTTTTTTCGACTGAAGCCCTTTTAAATCTTTAACTGTCTTTTTAAGTAATGCACCTTGTTTATCCACTTGGGCGGCCAAGGTATTGCCCAACATTTCTAGAGACTTTCGTTGCACATCGAGCGCTTCCGTCAATCCGCTTAAGCGTTTTTGCACATCCTGACTCTCTACATTCGTTTTAAATTTTTCAAGCGCCCACTCCAGATCATCCACACGCGCTGCGAGCCCATTGACTGCAGGAAGCATTTTATCAATCAACTCTGAAACCTGAGCAGAAACGCCTTGTAGTGTCTTTGCGTGACCATCCGTCGTCTGCACAATGCCAAGATTTTTTTCCGCAACACCACTCATTTTCTCTTCTAAAATTTGACGCGATGCCGCTTGTTTTTTCTGAAACTGTAAAAGGGCATCTTGTTGGGTTGCCAGATCTGTGCGAAAAGACTCAAGCGCTTTTAGGGTGAAGTCATTTCCCCGTGCAGTTGATTCTTTACGGCGATTACTCTCTTCCTCAATGCGACCGTGGATCAATCGATGCTGGATCTCCATTTCGGAAAAACGCTCGTCCGTATCAGCATTGTTTTGTCCCAAACGCGTTGTGGCCCCGGACAAGTCACGTTTCATTTGGATAAGCGTTTTGCCTAAAGTCTCATTGCCCTGTGCGACACGAAGCAAATCTGCCTGCAGGGATTCAATCTGCTTCTCTTGCTCTTTTTGAAGATCGAAAAGGGAAACACGGTGGGACGCCTTGAGTTGACGTAACTCCCGACGAACCACCGTGATCGGATCTTCCGCATCTTTGTCAATACGCTTAAACTCAAGCGAATAGCCACAGCTCACCATCAAGAACATGACGCTGAATAAAAAAAACAGATGCCGGATCTGAAACACAGAAGACTGCACTTTCAGAGATCTATTTCTTTGTAATTTTTGACTCAAAATACCTCGACTTCAAATACATTTATTGCACAACAAAGTGTGCACGACGATTTTTCTGAAAACAACCTTCCGTCTTTTCGACGCAAGCCCCTTTTTCCTCCCCATAACTGATAAAAGAAATACGGGAGGAGGAGACCCCTAAATTCATCAGGTAGCGTTTTGTTGAGCGTGCACGACGTTCGCCCAGCGCCAAGTTATATTCATTTGTGCCACGTTCGTCGCCATGACCTTCGATTTTGACCTTGACATCCACATTTGCAACCAACCAACGGGCATTTCCGGTCAGCATATCTCTCGCGTCACCCCGGATCGTCCATTTATCAAAATCAAAATAAACATTCTTTTCAAATGCGGGGAGGGATGCAGCCATGACCTCTGCCGCTCTTTCTTCCTCGGCCCTTTCTTTCTCGGCCTTTTTTTGTTCAGCCTTTTCTGTCGGGGTCATTCCCTTTGCCATATCCTGACTCTGGGTATCGGAACCCATTCCTTTATTCGTATCACCCTGCACCAAGCCACTCTCTCCAGACTTCCCTTGAGAGGAAGACGCTGATGAGGAAGACTGATCCCCACTCGCAATACCTTCTGAACCTCCCACCGGAGAAACTTTTTTGGCACATCCAACAAAAACAAATGCCACAAAAAGAACAACCATTGAACGCAGGCCAGTTTTAAAAAACGAAGCACCTTTAAACATCTCTTTATTCCCTCCCAAATCAATTGCGTTTATTTTCAAAAGCCCATCCCGATTAGACCAACAGCTTTAACGCTGAACACTCAGCTGTTTTGCGAAACCATCTTCACAAAAAAGACTTCTCGAATCAAGCTACACAGTACATTTAATTCCAAGTTCTGATAGATACTTCCTTATTCATCTAAACTTATCTAACGAAGAGACCACGACGGGCTGGTATTATTTGCAGGATTTGAAGTCAGTCTACGTAAGTGCGTTCCATCAAGATGAATCGATAGAATTTGATTTTTACCAAAGCGACTGGATGTAAAAATGAGCTCTCTCCCATTCAAGGCCCACGACGGTGATTCGTCATCCCACCGCCCACTCTCTGTAATGGCAATGGATTGCGAGCCATCTGAACGGTCTGCACAAATTTTCAAACGCCGCTCTTTATTACGACAGGCATAAGCAATCCAATCACCCTTCGGGGACCATGCGGGAGATGTATTATAATTCCCGTCAAAAGTCAAACGATGTACATTCGAACCATCGGCATCCATAACATAAATTTGTGGCCCTCCTCCTCGGTCAGAAGTAAAGGCAATCTGTTTTCCACTGGGCGACCAAGAGGGCGAAAGATCATCAGATGAATTAAAGGTCAAACGCTTTAGTCCCGTGCCATCAAGATTGATCAAGTAAATTTCGGCATTACCGTCTTTTGTCGTCGCAAATGCAAGCTGATCTCCAAGTGGCGACCAAGAGGGGGAGAAGTTGAGACCAGAAAAGGAAGCCAGTACCTTCCGCTCACCCGTTTTTAAATCGACCACATACAGATCCGGATTGCCCTTTCGATAAGAGGTATAGGCAATTTTCGAGGCATCATTCGACCATCTGGGGGAAATGGCGATACTCCGATCACGGGTAAAACGCATTTTATTTGCGCCATCATAATCCATAACATAAACTTCTTTCTCACCCGAAAGATCAGAAATATAGGTGACCTTGCTTTGGGCCACTCCTTTTTCTCCCGTAAAATGAAGGGTAAGTTTATCTGAAAAACGGTGGGCGAGATTCCGCAGTTTTTTCTTTCCGCCAAATATTTTCACCCCAACCACCTGATCGCCTTTGGCTGTTTCATAGGCATAACTTTCAAGCACCCATCCATTGTTTTGAGTATCCAGTTTGGCCCACACCAGTGCCAAAACACCCGCTTTTGCTGCCTTGACCATCACAGAAGATCCCGGGGGCATCGGATGATCGGCAGAAATACCGATATCTCTTGTTTCAATAAGCTCAAACACATGAGAGCGCTTAAGATCTGAACGCAAGACATTTTCAAGAATGACCATTTCCTCTTTATGTTTAGGCGCGCCCCCAAAAGGCATAATCATCAGAGGGATCTTTCTAAAACCGGAACGCTCCATTTCCATGAAGACCTCGGCCCCATTTGCAATGGACACGCTAAAAAAAAGCCCCACTAAAACAAATACGAGATTTTTTCGCAAAACCTTAAGAATCCTCTCTGACAACAAAATTCATAAACACAATCAGCACATCCTCATGATAAGCTTTCGGGAGCGGAGGCAATGGATGCGCCGCATAAATCGCACGCATGGCGGCTTGATCAAAAAAAAGATTACCAGAACTCTCCGCAATTTCAACGGTAGACTTATCAATACTGCCACTTTTCTGAATCACAAAACGGATCACTAAACGATCCCCGGTCGATGCAACAGGGGGCGGAGCCCAACGCCACCTGATTTTATGATCCACTTTTTGCAAATAATTAGGAAACCGAAAAGAAGCCCCCCCGCCCCCCGGCCCAATTCCCGTAATACCAGGACCAAGAGAAGCCTGCAAGGACGCTTCATCATCCCCCTGCCCCTGTGAGACACTCCCCTCTTCTTGTCCGACGCTTTCTTCAGCGCCATTTTCTTCCAAGGGAGAAGACTCAAGAGGATTTGAGGAGGCTTCTAAATCAGCCTGTTTTCCCAGCTCAGCTTTATCCGGGGTGGGCATCACTTGCGGTGCAGGCTTTGGTGGAGAAACGACAGGAGGCACAATTTTCGAGCGTTTTTGAATGTCAATTTTGGCCGTGCGTGTGCGTTCAGAAGTCCCCATTTTTGGCTTAATTCCCGGCGTTACGCTCGGCGCCTTCAAGGCCTTTTTCTGTTTCTTCCACCACTCCTGCAAACGCTCAGGGTCGTCTGTTTCGGGTGGAGGCGCATTCACAGAACGCCTGGGCGCCCGTGTCAAAGCGGGAAGCGGTTTAGGCGCCACTTTTGCTTTGGCCTGACTCACCTTTGGCGCAGTCTGCTTCGGACTTGATTTTTTGGCTACTGGCGGCGCTTTCACACTAACCTTGGACGATTTTTTAGAACTCGATTTTTTAGATTTTTTTGAGGCACCTGGCGTGTTCACAGGCCCAGAGGTAATGCCCCCCCCACCACCGGAAGCAACCAGATTCACCTGAAATCCATCGAAAGAAGTCTTCTGAGCAGAAAAAAGAAAGCCATTTAAAACAATAGACAGAAACAAAAAAAGATGAAAAAAAACAGAGCAGGCCATCATTTTTGAAAGGCCTTCTTGTCGGCGTGGCAAAAATACCGTCCAAGCTCCGCGTAAAACAGTCACGGACCGATCTCCTCATTAAAAACCATGGCGGCACTTTTCATTCTAAAATACAGAAATCATCAAAAACAACTTCAAGACACCCATAGTTTAACACGAGCAATCTATTTTTTACGTCAATAGAAAAGGGAGAGTCGCACATCGGAGCACGTTTTGGATAAAAAAGGAAAGTCACATGAGAAAAAAATAAACGACAAACATCAGGACGATTTTTTTGAGGCAGGTTCTGTAACAATCCCAAGTTTGGCAATGCCCGCCCGTTTGATTAAATCCATTACATGCACAACAACCCCATAAGGGACATCACGATCCGCACGAAGATAGAGCGAAATATCAGGAGAATTTCCCTTCAAAACTCGGAGACGTTCCTCCAAACGTGCCAGCCCGATTTCTTCTTTATCAAGAAAAACCGCCTGGTCTTTTCCAACAGTCAACACCTTTCTTTCGGTTGGTTTAATGTTGTTTGTGGCCGCTTTGGGTAACTTAATGTCCATCCCCCGATACAAAAGAGGCGCAGTAATCATGAAGACAATCAACAAAACCAACATGACATCAACAAGCGGAATAATATTGATTTCCGACATCATTTCACGATTTTTACTAGACGAGGACATCATCGTAAAACTACCTCACGGATTCTGGGCTGGATGTTTCAATCATCTTCTCTTGAACCAGAGAAATAACCTCAGAAGAAAAAACATCTAATTGTACATGCATTTTTCTAATCTGGTTCACATATAAATTATAGGCGACAGCTGCAGGAATTGCCACAAATAAGCCAGCCGCCGTATTAACCAAAGCCTCTGCGACGCCCGGTGCAACCACTGCAATATTGGCAGACCCTTGCCGGCCGATCTCTTCAAAGGCGCCCATAATGCCCCAGACGGTTCCTAAAAGCCCGACAAAAGGCGCTGTATTTCCAATCGTCGCGAGCACATGGAGATGACGCTCCTGATGCGTGATTTCGTCCTGAATCGCGCCTTGAAGCGTCCGCTCAATAACAGACAAACGAAGTCCATCATTTTCTACGGAGGAATCACCTCCTTTGGAGAGGAAGCCGTCGATCTTTGAGAGCGCTGCCGCAAGGATGACCGCGAGAGACCCTCCGTTTCGCTTCAGAGTTTTCCGATGAATGGCCTCTAAATCCTCCGCTTTTGAAAAAAGAATCAAAAAACGACGATTTTCAGAATCCACCCGACGAAAGGCAAACCACTTATTCAGAATAATTGCCCAAGAAGCAATCGAACCCAAGAGCAAAGTACCCAGAACAATTTTTGCAATAATTCCTGCGGCGAGAAACGCTTCTATTATGGAAGAATCGATTAGAGTACCCTAGTCATTGAATTGTTATTTTAAAGACATCTCTTTTCACCGAAAAAAGATGAAAGACCGATACAGATTGAATGGCGGGGCCGACGAGAGTCGAACTCGCGACCTCCGGCGTGACAGGCCGGCGTTCTAACCAACTGAACTACGACCCCGCAAAACACTTATCTCCTAACAGCATGTGCTGCCACTGGTAGGCGGAACAGGGCTCGAACCTGTGACCCCCGGCTTGTAAGGCCGACGCTCTCCCAACTGAGCTACCCGCCCATGAACTGCTTGAAAAGCAATATGTCGGCGTGTAGAATACATTCTACTTCTGGATTTGTCAATTGAGAATTACTCTTTTTTTATCCATAATATTAACATCTTATCTCAGCGGGTGTCTGCACAAGCCTCCGAACCCTCCGACTCCACCCCCCTTCAAAAAAGCCCCTCATTTCCTCAACTTTGAAACAGGCGCAAACATCAAAAGTCTTGCTTTTGAAGGGCCTTATTTATGGCTCGGTCTTTCAAGCGGCATCATCCGCTACGACACCCGGACCCAAGATCAATATAAGATCTATACCAACCGCAACACAAAAGGACTGCTTGCAAACGGCATTTATAAAATTGCCGTGGATGCAAAAGGAAATAAGTGGATTGGCACCTATGGCGGAGGGCTTTCACATTTTAATGGGAGACGCTGGCAAACCTTCACGCCTTATGGCGGCGGAGAGGTCACTTACGGCCCTGCTTGGACCATCTATCCGACTGGAAGTGGATTAGGAGACCTTTGGGTTTACGACATCCTCTTTGAGGGCGACAGCACGTGGATCGCCACCTGGAAAGGGGCCAGTCATTTTGACGGAAAATCTTTTGTCACCTACACCGAAGAAGCAGGCCTACTCGATAAATGGGTCTATGCCATCGCAAAAGATAAAAACGGCCTCCTCTGGTTTGGCACCGAGGGTGGCCTCAACAGTTTCGATGGCTCAACATGGAAAGGCTACACCCATAAAGACGGTCTCGGCGCAAAGATTATGCGACCAAAACATGAAGAAAATAGCGCGACAGAACACCATCGGCAGCACCAAAAAGACAACCAAATGGGCAATCCCAACTACGTGTTAGATATTGCTATTGATGATAACAACGTGCTTTGGATTGGCACTTGGGGTGCAGGCCTTTCACGCTTTGACGGACGCAATTGGCAGACCTACGTCGCCGGAAACAACAGCATCGGCGGTAACTTTGTACACGCACTAGAAATCGACAAACAAGGCATTCTCTGGGCAGGCACCGACGGCGGGGTCAGCCGTTTTGATGGGACAAACTGGATCACCTACACCACACAAGATGGACTACAAGACAACAACGTCTTTTCCATTGCCTTTGACGCGTCAGGAAATAAATGGTTTGGAACCTGGACGGGGCTGAGCAAGATGATCGATTGACTTCACCCTCGAAAAAAAACAACTGAAGCAAGTTTAAGAAGGTATTTTAGGGAATCCGGGATAGAGGGAAGCGGGATTGCCCTCAAGACACAATCGGTTAATGGGTTTTCAAAAATACTGCGGTACCGATCACGGAAAGCAGTAAAGTTTTAGAATCAATCCGCTGGTAATCAAAAGTGGTCGCCACAACACCATTGGCTTTCAGTAAACTCGCTTCCTGCCGTAGATCCTTCATCGCTTCAAGCACCCCTGACTTGATCTGCTTGCGATGCATCTCAACCCGAGACGCCGCCGAAGCAGGTTCGCGGGCATCAATCAAAACATCCGTGTGAATCAAACCATAATATTTTGCGATACGCCTACCCTCAACACGCTGCGTGGTCGTCACCAGAATAGAAGAAGCCGTCGTTTTTTTTGCGGAAGTTCTTTTTTTTTCAGGAGGAGAGACGACGGCTTTTGGAGAATTCGGCTGTTTGGAGGGAGTGTGACCCGAAGATTGCGAGATGTCAGGGTCAGAAACAAAATCCTCTCTGGGTAATTCAGAGCCTTCGGATTTAACCACTTTCGCAAAGAGCGGTGCATGACACTGGACACAGACATCCGCCTTTCGCTGTTGGCAACCACAGACGGGACAAATCATGACAAGGTCTCTACTTTAAGCTTCTGGAACAAGTAACACACGTCTGCCCTCAATGCTGAGTCGCTTTTCTGCATACCATTGTATCACTTTTGGAAAAAGACGGTGCTCTTCCTTGAGAATACGATTCGCTAAACTAGATTCCGTGTCATTTTCTTTTACCGGGACACTCGCCTGCGCAATCACTGGGCCATGATCCATTTTTTCATCTACAAAATGCACCGTACAGCCACTCACTTTCACACCATAATCAATGGCCTGCCTATGGGCGTACAGCCCCGGAAAAGCAGGCAGTAGGCTGGGATGAATATTGATAATGCGTTCGCGAAAAGGCAGTACCAAGGCCTTCGTCAGCAAGCGCATATATCCTGCTAAAACAAGCAGTTCAACCTCATATTTTTGTAGGGTTTCACATAAAAGACCATCATAGGCCTCTCGACTGTCCACGGCCTTAGGATCATAAAAAAAGGTGGGGATGCCATGTTTTTTCGCCCGTTCAAGCACCGAGGCATCTCCCTTATTGCTAAGAACAACAGCAATCCGTGCTGAAAGCATCCCAGTCTCAATGGCATCAATCAGGGCTTGCAAGTTACTGCCGCGCCCTGAGGCCAGAACCCCTAGAATCAAGGATTTTTCAGTCATAGATCACCTGCCCCGTCCCTGCCACCATCTGCCCGATGACAGTGGCCTCTTGACCAAGCCGTTTAAGAATACCCAGTGCAGCGTCCACATCACTGGAGGAGACAACGACAATCATGCCAATCCCCATATTAAAGGTTGCAAGCATCTCAAAGGGGTCAAGCGCACCCTTCTCTTTCAAGAGCTCAAATATCGTGGGGAAAGTCCAAGCCCCCAGATTAACCTTCGCAGACACACCCTCAGGAAAAATGCGGGGAAGATTGTCTGTGATTCCTCCTCCTGTAATATGGGCGATCCCTTTGAGAGGGATACGTTTGAGTAAACGCCGAATGGCCTTCACATAAATTCGTGTTGGGGTCAGCAAGGCTTCTCCCAGTGATGTCGATAGCTCTGGCACTTGGTCATTCACACTCAAACCCGCTTTTTCAAACAAAATTTGTCGGGCCAGAGAAAAGGCATTGCTGTGAAGTCCAGAAGATGCCAAACCAATCAGAACATCTTTTGGTTTAATTTTTCGCCCATCAATGATCTTGCTTTTATCAACAACACCGACAGAAAAACCCGCCAAATCATATTCCCCCGGGGGATATGAAGCAGGCATTTCTGCTGTTTCTCCACCAATTAAGGCACAGCCCGCCTCGCGGCATCCGATACTGATGCCCTTAATGACTTCAACGGTCACTTCAGGCTGAAGCTTGCCGGTCGCAAAATAATCTAAAAAGAAAAGGGGTTCGGCACCCGAAACAATAATGTCGTTCACACACATGGCCACAAGATCAATGCCGACGGTATCGTGTCGTCCCGTCAAAAAGGCAATGCGCAGTTTTGTGCCAACACCATCGGTTCCCGAAACAAGCACGGGATGTTTATATTTTTTTGTTCCTAAAGAAAAAAGGCCAGAAAACCCACCCAGCCCACTGAGTACCTCGGGACGCAAGGTCGATTTCACCCAGGGTTTAATCCCCTGAACGACTTCGTTTCCTGCTTCAATATCTACTCCTGCATTTTTATAGGCCTCTTGAGACATTTTTCCTTTTAAAAATTTTTAACCCGTTGAAACAAACTGCGAATACAAACGGAAAATACACGAAATAAGGTCAAGCCATTTGGACGGTCGCGATAGTAGCAGTATGCCCGGATAAAGATCAAATAAACAAAGCGAAATCCACGTAAAAATAAGAGTCAATCGGTTGACATTTTTTGAGCAGGAGCATATTCTTCCAAATCCTTTGGCGTCTGTTGTTGCAATCTTTTTCTCAAAATCCGGATATCACAAGCGCAAGATGAAACGTTTAGCATATTCCTTAAAATTGGCCTCTTTCACACTTCTCCTCACCCTCTTTCTTTCAATTTCCCAACTGTCCGCAGCACAAAGAGAGGAAGGCAGCATTGATGACCTTTCTAGAGCACTGATGACCTATTTCCCCAAAATATCAGGAAAGGTCACGGCATTGAACGCAGGGAAAATCGAAATTGACTTGGAAACAGGACAAGGACTTGCGCCAGGCCTCTTGCTCTCGGTCTTTCGGAAGGGCGCACGTTTCCACCACCCCGTGACCAGCGTCCCTATGGGACATTTTGAGGGAGAGGTCGGTCATATTGAGGTACTGCAATTTGAGTCTCCCCGCCTGAGCGCAAAATCGCTTGATGCGACAGAAGAGATTAAAGTCGGCGACCTTGTCCGCCTACCCTCAACAAAAATCACTGTCGGTATTGCCATGGAATCGGAAACAGCCAACACCTTCCTCATCAATCAACTCTCCTTTTCTTTGCAAAACACCGGTCGCTTTCAAGTCAGAAGATTACCGACCGGAAGCACAGAGAAAACCGCGTTCGAAGCGGGAAACGATTACCATCTCGGACTCAGCGTATCGCAAGAGGAGCAACAACTCCGGGTCAACCTGCGACTGCGAAATGCAACAACAGGAAAAGAATTGGCCCAGATGGCCTTAACCATTCGACAGTCAGAGGAGAGTGGGCTGATTTTGGAAAATTTACAACACCAACTTTTTGAACAACGGCTTAAAAAATAATTAAGATGAACCCGACAAAAAAAACAACACAAAATAATGCTCCGGAGAAAAGCGCGTTACTCCAATCCCTTGATCGGGAAAACCTCCCCAAACACGTTGCCATCATTATGGATGGCAACGGTCGCTGGGCAGCCCAAAGACACCTCCCCCGAATTGCGGGCCACCGAAGTGGGATCCAATCCGTCCGCAAAATTATCACCTTTGCACGCGAAATCGGGATCAAAGTGCTCACGCTATACGCCTTTTCCAATGAAAACTGGAATCGTCCCGCAAAAGAAATTACCCAGCTTATGATGCTACTTGAGCGCTACCTAAACAAAGAACTGCGTACCATGATGAAAAACGGTATTCGTTTTCGCGCCCTGGGCCAGATTGATCGGCTACAGAACTCCGTCTCCCAACTCATCCGTTCCGTCGAAGAAAAAACAAAAAACAACACGAACATGGTACTGGTCTTGGCCCTGAGTTATGGCGGACGAACGGAAATCATGGATGCCATGAAAAAAGTGTATCAGGATCTGGAAACAGAGAAGCTCTCAATAAAAGACCTGGATGAACAATGTTTTTCCGAATATCTTTACACAAAAGATATTCCGGACCCAGACCTCATGATTCGAACCAGCGGAGAGATCCGCGTGAGCAATTTTTTGCTCTGGCAGGTGGCCTACACCGAGCTCTATTTCACAAAAACCTTGTGGCCTGATTTCAGGGAAAGAGACTTTCTCTTGGCACTTCGCGATTATCAGGGCAGAGAACGCCGTTTTGGTCTGGTTTCAAGGGAGAAACAAGATTAAAGCCAGTCGCCTACTGACCGCAGCCATTCTCCTGCCCATTCTCTTTGCCATTATCTGGTTTCTGCCCTCATTTTTCTTTTTTCTCTTTATCTGCTTGCTTATCTTCCGGGTTCAGTATGAATTTTATCGGCTTTTTTACGATCCTCCCGAAAAAAAACCGATTTTTTTAGGACTTTCTTTGGGGCTCTGGCTTGCGGCTATTTTCTATTTCAAACCTGGATTTGCGGGCATTGCCCTGATGCTTTTTCTCATGATTATTTTGCTCTACACCCTCTTTAATTTTGAGGACATCAAAAAAACAATGACAGAATCGGCCATTCTGTTTATGGGAATTGCCTACTTACCTGCTTTTCTCAGTCACCTCTTTCTCATCCGAGATTTACCCGAAGGACGCGGCCTGATCGTTCTTGTCTTACTCATGACTTGGGGAGGCGACGCCGGGGCCTATTATGTGGGCCGTGCTTTTGGGAAAAAAAAACTATGTCCCCGTGTCAGTCCCAATAAAACCGTTGCCGGAGCAGTGGGTGGCTTAATCACCACTTTCAGTACGGGCATTATCGCCAAGCTCACTTTTCTAACTTTTCTCTCTTGGGGCGATGTTGTGGCCTTGGCTTTATTGCTCGGAATTTTTGGACAACTGGGCGATTTATGTGAATCCATGCTCAAACGTGCAGCAGGCGTCAAGGATTCCAGCGCCATTATTCCCTCACACGGGGGGCTTTTTGACAAACTCGATAGCATCTCTTTCGCCGCCCCCCTGCTCTATTACTACATGGCCTTTCTCCGATGAAAAATATTGTCATCCTCGGTGCAACGGGTTCCATCGGCACAAATACCCTTGATATCACACAGCGTTTTCCCGAGCGCTACAAGGTGATTGGCTTAACGGCAAAATCCAATGATGCAAAACTGGAAGACCTGATCAAACGTGTGCAACCTAAGCTTGTCGCACTGCAAGATGAAAACGCGGCACACGCCTTGTCCAAACGTTTGCCCAAATCAGGCCCAGAGGTTCTCTCAGGACAAGCAGGCATCATTGAAGTCGCAAGGCTTTCTGACGCGGCACTTGTGATTTCCGCCATTGTCGGCTCTGCGGGTTTGCTGCCGACACTTTCTGCCATTCGAGCAAAAAAAACGATTGCCGTTGCCAATAAAGAACCCCTGGTCATGGCAGGCGAAATTATTCAACGGGAAGCAAAAGAAAACGGGGTCACGATTTTACCCATCGACAGCGAACATTCAGCTATTTTTCAGGCCTTAAATGGCGAAAGACACCAAGACATCCAAAAAATCATCCTCACCGCATCAGGCGGCCCACTGCTGGGTCTGTCCGTGGAAGAAAAAACAAATATCAGTCAAAAAAGAGCACTCGCCCACCCTAACTGGAAAATGGGACCTAAGATCTCTATTGACTCTGCAACCCTCATGAACAAAGGCCTTGAAGTGATCGAAGCCAAATGGCTTTTTAACATGCCCCCTGAAAAGATTGAGGTGGTAATTCACCCCCAGTCCATTATTCATTCTATGGTCGAATTTGTGGATCGCTCCGTTGTCGCCCAGTTGGGCCTGCCCGACATGCGAACCCCTATTTCTTATGTGCTCAACTATCCAAAACGCAGTCCCCTGGATCTGCCCTCACTTGACTTGGCAGCGCTTGGGACGCTAACATTCGAGGCACCCGACACAAAGGCTTTTCCTTTGCTAGAGATAGCATACGAAGTCTTGAGAAAGGGAGACACTTTTCCGTCTGTTCTTAATGCAGCAAATGAAGAAGCGGTACAGGCTTTTCTAGAAAAGAAGATTAATTTTGGTACAATAAATAAAGTCATCGAAAAAACACTCGAAACCCACAAGCCAACATCGGCCAAAACACTGGAAAATGTCATTGAAGCCGAAGCGTGGGCTCGCGCAGAAGGAAAACGATGGATCAAATATTTTGCAATTTAATCCCTTTCGAGGAGTCTGCTTTTGTTTAGTGTCACATCTGCAGTAACATTCATTGTCGTGCTCGCCGTGCTTGTCGGCATCCATGAATTTGGACACTATATCGTCGCAAGAATGTGCGGTATCCAAGTCGAAACCTTTTCTTTAGGTTTTGGGCCTAAAATTTTCTCTAAAAAAATTGGACCGACTGAATACTGCATATCGATCATCCCATTGGGCGGTTATGTGCGTATGCTCGGCGACGACCCCAATGAAGAAATTCCAGAGGAAGAACGCGCACGCTCCTTTCTCAGCCAACCCGTACGGAAAAAGATCGCTGTCGTGATCGCAGGCCCGGCCTTCAATTTACTGATGGCCTTTGTGATTTTTTGGGGTGTTTTCATGGTGGGTCTACCCGTCTTAAGCCCTGTCGTCGGTGAAATCCAAGAAGACTCTGCCGCAAAACAAGCTGGACTACAAGCAGAAGACCGCGTGCTTTCCATTGAAGGCAAAGCCATTACGGAATGGGAAGAAATTCGTTCTACGCTTCAGGAAAAAGGGGGAAGCACACTCAATTTTGTCATTGAGCGCAGCGGAGATCAACTCGCGCTTGAAATCACACCAAAAAAGAAAGAGAGCACGAATGTTTTTGGTGACCCAGAAACCCTTTGGCTCATCGGCATCCTGCCAGAAGGGGAACAATTCACACGGCGCTACAACCCAATGACAGCATTCATTCTCGGTGCAGAGCGCACAATAGATATGACAGTGCTCAATGTTGTCGGTATTATGAAAATGATTCAGGGGAAAATCTCCTCCGACAATATCGGAGGCCCCATTCTCATCGCACAAATTGCAGGGCAACAGGCCTCTCAAGGCTTTTTAAACATCCTGCTTTTTGTTGCCGTCCTCAGCATCAACCTGGGCATCATCAACCTTTTTCCGATTCCTATCCTTGATGGCGGACATCTTGTCTTTTTTATTATTGAAGGCATTATTGGTCGTCCACTCAGCATTAAAAAACGTGAAATTGCACAACAGGTCGGTCTCTTTCTTATTGTCTCTCTCATGGTGTTCGCCTTCTACAACGACATCATGCGATTTTTTGTAAAACCGGGATGAGGAGAAGAACGTTCACAGCACCAGTGATCTGAATCTGCAATGTCAAACGACTTACGCATCACACGAAGAAAAACAAGGCAAATCTCGGTCGGCTCCGTAAAGATTGGAGGAGATGCTCCCATCGCCGTGCAATCCATGACCACAACGGATACACGTGATGTTGTCGCAACCGTTGCTGAGATTCATCGTCTTGAAGGCGCAGGTTGCGAAATTGTCCGTGTCACTGTACCCGACCATGCCTCGGCAGAAGTGCTTCCAAAAATTTTAGAACAAATCGACATCCCTTTAATTGCGGACATTCATTTTAATTATCAATTGGCACTCTTGGCACTGGATGCAAAAGTAGACGGACTCCGTCTCAATCCGGGAAACATCGGATCACGCGACCGCGTTGAACGCGTGGTTAAACAAGCAAAAGACCAGGGTGTCCCTATTCGTATTGGCGTTAATGCAGGTTCTCTCGAAAAATCGCTACTAGAACAATACGGATATCCCACAGCAGAAGCCATGGTGGCCTCTGCTGCACAGCACATCGAAATACTGGAATCCCTTGGATTTTATGAGATCAAAGTCTCACTCAAGGCCTCCCATGTCGGTTTAGCCGTTGCGGCCTATCGTCTCTTTTCTTCGCGTTACGACTATCCCTTACATCTGGGGATCACCGAGGCCGGAACGGCCGCCACAGGGTCTGTCAAATCCGCAGTCGGACTCGGCATTCTGCTTGCCGAAGGCATTGGCGATACCATTCGCGTCTCACTTGCGGCAGATCCCATCGAAGAAATTCGCGTGGGCTATGAAATCCTCAAGTCCCTGCATCTGAGAAAACGTGGGGTCAATGTCATCGCCTGTCCGACCTGTGGTCGGCTCGAATTTGATGTCATCAAGCTCTCTTGCAATATCGAACAACGTCTTTCTCACATTACCGAACCCATTGATGTCTCCATTTTAGGTTGTGTCGTCAATGGCATCGGCGAAGGCAAAGAAGCCGACATCGGGATCGCGGGTGGACACAGTGGCAGTCTCTTGTTTCGAAAAGGAGAGATTATTCGGAAGGTCGCGTCAGAGGCATTGGAATCGACGCTCATTGAGGAAATAGAACAATTGGCCTTGGAACGCCGAGAAGCCCGAAAACAACAGAAATCCACGCCACAACCTCCCACGTCAATCTAAGGGACCGCTAAGCGATAAGATGAAAAACCTGACCGCAGTGCTGCTTATGGCGCATGGTGCCCCTGAATCCCTTGATGAAGTTTCGCCCTATCTTCGCAATATCATGGGACGAAGCCCCTCAAAAGAAGTGATCGACGAGATCAAAGAACGCTACCGTTTGGCCGGCGGAAAGTCCCCTTTACTTGAAATCACACAGCAGCAAGCCACAGCACTTGAAAAATCTCTGAACCAGAACGGAAAGAAATTCAAGGTTTATATCGGGATGCGACATTGGCATCCTTTCATTCATGAAACTGTGAAACAGATTACAGCAGATCAACCCGAACGACTCCTGGCCTTAAGCCTTGCCCCACACTATTCGAAACTCAGTGTCGGCGCCTACCTTCAAACCTTAAACGAGGCCCTTAGCGCAGCCGATCTCGACATTCCCGTGCATGAAGTCAAAAGTTGGGCTGTCGAACCGGCCTTGATTGCAGCCTTCAAAGAACACATTCAAAACGAATTGGCTCAATACAAAGACGCCATGCGCCATTCACTTTGCCTCCTTTTCACAGCCCATTCTCTACCTGAAAGCGTTATCAAAGAAGGCGATCCTTACCCCGATGAAGTCCGTGCGACCGTTTCAGCCATTGTTGAACGACTTGATTTAAAAACCCCGATCATCCCCTGGTTTTTTGCCTATCAAAGCCAAGGCCTGCGACCTGGAAAATGGCTTGGCCCCAGCGTGGAGGAAACCCTGGGAAATTTGGGGGAAGCCGGGTGCAGTCATCTTGTGGTGGCACCCATCGGGTTTGTCTCCGACCATATCGAAATTCTTTACGATGTGGATATCCACTTTAAAGGTCTGGCTGCCTCACAAGGGATCACACTAAAACGCATTCCCTCACTCAACACCACACCACTGTTTATCAAAGCCCTCAGCAATGTCATTCAATCCCATCTGCCCAAATCCACTTGATTTGACTTGATTTTATTTTTCGGAAACGGAAAAATATGGTATCTTTTTTGAGAAACCAGACAGAAGAGATCTCTGCCTTAACCCGATGAAAAAAGATTTCCGGCGATGTCTAAAATAAAACTACTGATCATTGACGATGACGAAAACATCTTGAACCAGATGAAATGGGCACTCAAAGACCACTATGAGGTCTTTCTGGCAGGAGATCGTCGAAAAGGCATGGATCTCTTTCGGCGAGAGCTGCCGCGCCTCGTCACACTTGATCTCGGCTTGCCGCCTCATCCACGTCAGGCAACAGAAGGATTGCTCGCCCTCTCCGAAATGCTGGAGATGAATTCAAGCGCAAAAATTTTGGTCGTGAGCGGCAATTCAGATCAAAAAAATGCCCTAGAGGCCATTGAGCAAGGGGCATACGATTTTTTCACAAAACCGATTGAACTCGACGCGATACAACACACCCTTCGCCGCGCCAATCATTTGTTTCAATTAGAAGAAGAAAACCTCCGACTCAAAAAACAACCCATCGCAGGCAGTGGCATGATTGGAAGCAGCCGTGCAATGGAAGACTTGCATAAAACAATCAATAAAATTTCAAATAACAGCTTTCCAGTCCTTATCACAGGGGAAAGCGGTACAGGAAAAGAACTCGTTGCACATGCCATCCATAGAAAAAGCGAACGCGCAACTTTGCCTTTTGTCGCAATCAACTGCGGGGCGATTCCAGAAAACTTGATGGAAAGCGAACTCTTCGGTCATGAAAAAGGCGCATTTACCGGGGCCCATGCCAAAAAAAAAGGCCGCATTGAGTTTGCCGAAGGCGGCACACTTTTCTTGGATGAAATTGGAGAACTGCCCCTAAACCTTCAAGTAAAGCTCCTGCGTTTTTTACAGGAAAAAACCCTGGAACGTCTCGGAGGACACAAAACCCTTGAAATAGATGTGAGAGTACTTGCGGCAACAAATCGGGACTTAAAACAAGGGATCTCAGAGGGACGCTTTCGAGAAGATCTATTCTACCGACTGAGTGTGGTCTGCATTGTAAGCCCTCCCTTGCGCGAACGCGAAGGAGACCCGATTTTGCTGGCACGCGCCTTTATTCAACGGTTTTGCGAAGAGACGGGCAAACGAAAGAAAAGTCTCACACAAGAGGCTTTAAAAGCCATTACAAGCTATGACTGGCCAGGAAATGTACGGGAACTCGAAAATAAGATCAAACGTGCAGTCGTCATGGCAGAAGGCCCATCTCTCACGCTTGAAGACCTGGAACTGAGCACACTCGGTGCACTTGCCCCTTTGCCCAGACTCAAAGATGCCAAAGATCAGCTCGAACGCGATTTAATTCAAAACGCACTCAATCGTACAGGCGGAAACATCACACATGCAGCCACAGCACTCGGTATCTCAAGACAAAGCTTCCACGACATTCTGAGCAAACACAAAATAGATCGCCCCAGCTAAAACAACGAAGGACTTAGGGGGCGTTTCAATGACCGAGGAGATACCTCCTAGCTTTTAACGCAGCGAAATCCTAAAAAAGGCAAACGGGTCTCGGGTTCTACATTCTGTCGGTAGGGTAAACGGGAAAAGATCGAGAGCGTGTAATGCCCCGAATCGCCGTAGGCATCCCCTTTGGCAACTTTAAATTGCTCACCAAAATCATCAGAACGGTAATCTCCACCGGGAAAAGGTTTGTACCAATCCGCCGTCCACTCCATGACATTGCCATTGAGGTCATAAACATTGTAGACACTTTTGTCATGAGCAAATCGTCCGACCATCATGATACTCCCGTGGCTTCCCGCGCTTACATTGCCCTTTGTGGCATCAAATTCGTTTCCCCAGGTATAGAGGTTGCCATCCGGGCCACGGGCGGCCTTTTCCCATTCGGCTTCCGTCGGAAGCCTTTTGCCACGAAAAAGACAATAATCCCGCGCCTCATACCAATTCACATCCACCACAGGCAAGAGCGCCTCGCCTGTTCTATAGCTCGCCCCACCCCAGTATTTTGGTGCATTACGGCGTTTTTCTTTCACAAAACGCGCATAATCTTCATTGCTCACTTCAAAACGGTCGATATAATAATCGGGAATTGAAAGCATACGCTGGGGATGTTCGTCTAAATAAAAGGGTTTTTTATTACCCAATTCGCCCTTGGTTTCATCGGTTTCAACTTCATCACTGCCCATAATAAATGGGCCTGAAGGAATACGGACCATCTTGAGTGGAACCCCCTCTTCTTCGGCGGGCATAAAGGCCGTAAAACCAACAATCAGAACACCGAGTAATAAAAAGAGAGAGAAAAACGGTTTTTTGAGGAATCTGTTCAAGTAACCACGGGACAATTTTTGCTCAAAGATGCTGTCTGGCGCTTGCACTTCAGAAGAAAACACGTTCAAAAACACAGGAACTATTTTTCGCCATTCAGAACAGTGTGGGCATCGGTGTTATGGTTCATCGCAAAACCGTGACAACGCAAGTTGCATCCCGGACCTTTATGATCTCCAACCTTATTTGGGTTATCGTAGTCATTATTAGAGCTTGTACCACTTTGCCCACCATCAGGCCCATTGACAATATTTCCTGCGCCCCACATGGGTTGGTCTGGCACACGATTTCCGGTGATATTGGGCTGGAAGTTAATAAGATGCGTACTCATTTCATGACCCGGATTATCGGCCTTAAATTTGGGGTCATTCATGCCAACAAAAATGGTATTACCGGACTCAACATTACTATGCACGTTATTGTGGCATTCATGACATCGCGCGTTCGTGCGACCAATTAAGTGCAACATGTGAAGATTCCCGCCCTGCGTCCCCAGACCATCAACATTTGTTGTCCCACCTCGGTAAAAATTTGTTAGACGACTTTTGGGACCGATGGTCGTCGCCGATTCCCAATAGGGTGTAATGAAGGCCGATTCATTGTGGCAATTAAAACAGAGGGCAAAGTTTTGTGGATTATACTGACCCGTAACCGTTCCTGGTGGGGGGGTCGTCGCCGTACCAATGGTTGTATCGTAGTTCGCACGCAAAATACGTTTATAGATTGAACCGTGCGGGCCCTGAGCGGTCTTCGGATCATTCAAAGAAGAGGTCCGAATACCAATCGGATTTTCAGGGATACTCGGAGAACGATCTGTGATGCGTTTATACGCCGGGCCGCGTGTTTCATCAAAACTAATGGGGCCGGGGTAATCCGGAAAATTAATCCCTAAAGGAAATCCATTTGCAAGGCCTCGAAACAAAGGAATATTTCCACCAAAAGTTCCGAAGAGATCTGTATTGTGACAATCAGGACACTGCAAGGTCGCCCGACGAGAAAGTCCTCCTGAGCCATCCTGTCCACTGACCCGCCCCATGGAATCAAAACTGGCCAGCGAACCAAAACCACCCATTAACTGCCCTTGCTGTGAGGGAACATCCACAAAGAGATTAAAGTTGTTTAGAACACCCGATTGATTTCGACCTTCCACAGCAATCGGGTGAAAAGAGGTATTAATCATGGGAGGATTGGGGTCACTCACGAGCGGTCCTGCGGGATTGTTCGTATCGGCTATCTTAAAATTCTGAGGATAAAAAGGTTGCGCGTCCGGGTCAAATTCTTTGCGTTTATTGCTGCCGTGGGCATTGACACCCAAACCTGGGGTAATGGGGCTATTGCCTCGCGCCTGAACCATTTTACCCGTCCCCAGGGCTGTAAAGAGGGCCTCTCGCACATGATTGTTAAAAGTGTTGCCATGGCAACGCAGACAGACCTCGTAAAGCCAAGGCTCCCGCACTTCGGCAGCACCTCTGACGGTCTCCGCAACCATTTGGCTACGAATGGTCACACCGGGAATACCCTTGAAGCGATTTCTGCGGGTAACGCGATGCATATTATGACAATCCACACATTCAATGTGAGAGGTATCCGGGGTATTGGTCGCAAATTCTAAATCGGTATCTTTGTTATTCGCCGGGGTTTGAAATGGCCCACCAAAAAAGGAAGGCACAAGATTGTCGCTCCCCAGCTGAACCCCTTCTTTAGGGTCATCTACAAAAACGGGTTGATGCCCCAAACCCAAAGTCAGGTCCATTGCGCTACCCGTGGGGGAAGTCCCATTATTCCCATTGCCTTCACGATCTCTAAAAAACTGGCTACGAATATCCGGGGCACGGGTCGGGTTCTGAAGAATAGAGCTTTCCTGGGGCTGATGACACTGATAACAGGTATTCTCAATCGCAACATTTCCGACAGCGTCAACCCCTTCTCTCAAAATACGCACAGCACCTTGACGGGTGTGAGGGTCGTGACACACCAAACAAGCTCGTTCGGCCACAACAGGTGCTTCGCCATCGTGCAAATTTGTCGCGCCCGGTTTAAGACGCGTATCGTCGAAAACACCCGCCTGTCGATCTCCAAAATGGGAATTCAGCTCTCTTGAGTTATAGGGCCAGCCGGGTTTGTCATGACAAAAAAGACAAAGAATCGCCCCCTCTGGCGAGGGAGCCCCTCCCCGTGAGGGTGCGCCGACACGTTTTTCAGCTTGCGTGGAAGCGAAGGTCAGCGACTGTAATCGATTGGCCCGCAAAAACTTTGGAAAATCAACCTGATGTGGATTGTGACAGGAGGTGCACTGAACAGAATCATAGACATTGACATTGTTACCGGAAGCCCGTCTCAAAGGGGAAAGTGATGTCGGCGTGCTTTCAGTGAAAGGGCGGCGCACAGGTGGGCCAGGATTCACAAACTCCACATCTTTCGCAAGCAAGGCCGCGTCAAACTTCATTGAAATGGGATGATCGTTTCTCAGGTCGCGTCCGAGGGCACGTGTATTTTGAGAGGTTGCACCTTCCCCAACGGGAATAGAACCAAAGGGGCCCGCCGGTCTTTGATTCGTGGGGTATTCCATCGTATATTCGCCTTCAAAACCACCACTGCCCGATTTATTCAAAACACGACCGAGTGCAATCGTGCCGTCGTGACAGGAAAGACAAAGCCGGGAATACCCCGTGGGTCTACCCGGATCATTGGGCGTGGCCTCAAAGGATTTGCTCCAAACCTGGTCATACATTTGATATTTGGCTTTAGAGAGATTGCGATTCCAAATGGGTGCGCGAATCTTGACGCCTTCTCGACTCGCGCCATGAGGGGTATGACAAAAAACACAGACCTCAGTTGTGCCATTTGCGAGGCTGGACTTTATATTGCGCTCTTGATCCGGGCTAAAGAGTTCATTAAAAATCTGCTGCTGCTCGGCATCTAAAGGGATGGCTGAAAGGTTGTGTTTTGTGCTACTCACATCTTCGTTAAAAGGCTCCGAAGTTGGCTGCGCCCAGGACAAATCATCAGAAAAAGTAAAAAGCCCAAAAGCACCCACAACAAGAATAAGCAAAAAGAGGGGGAGGAGCATACCCAGCACTTTGTATTGACCCAAGAACAAACGGATTTTTCTCATCAGTACAAACGACCCTTTCATCATCGCGCAAAGAATATAATCAGCGGGAGATTCTTTGTCAACCAAAACACCACATCGAAAAAAACAAAACGAAGTTATCCCGGTGGTGTCTCATCTTTCAAAAGCTTAAAAACTTGAAGCCGTTTATTGTAAGAATCTGCGATATAAATATGTCCTGTATCATCCACCGCAATGCCTGCAGGCAACCAAAAAGTTCCTGGCTCAACACCTGTTTTGCCAAAATGAATCAACAATTCTCCTGAGGCATTAAAAACCTGGATGGTATCAAAGAGAGAATCCACGACATAAACATTTTTTTGGGCATCTACCGCAATCCCTTTTGGACGGGAAAACTCCCCCAATTGTCTACCTAAACGGCCAAACTGAGACTGAAACCTTCCTTCCGGATCAAAAATCTGGATGCGAAAATTAAGGGAATCGGCAACATAGAGCGCCCCATCCGCATCCACGGTGGCATACGTTGGGAAATTGAATGTTCCAGGTTCAACCCCCCGTTTTCCAATCGTTTCTAATAGTTCTCCTTCAAGCGAGTAGACCAAGACCTGATGCCCCATGGTATCAACCACATACAGCCGCTCACGAACAGGATCCAGTGCAAGCCCTGAAACCCGTGTGGCTTTTTCATCATTCCCAATCACGCGTACCATTTTTTTGTCTTGATTAAACACAAAAATGCGATTGAGATCGGTATCAGAAACATACAGCAGCCCGCTCGCATCCACGGCGACTCCGATGGGATTTTGAAGCCGTTCGTTTTGAGTGATTTGGTAAAGCTGATGATATTTATGATTCTTTTCATCAAAATAATGAACGACCTGTAAGCCTGTGTCCGCCACATAAACCCCACCCTTCCCATCTACGGCCACACCGGAAGGCCTCACCACATAAGGTATCTTTGCTTCACCGAAGATGAAGTAAACGACTCGCTTAAACCAGGAAGGTTTTAGACCAATATCTGCAGGTTTTGACCAAGTATCGACAAAAGAAATTTTGGGCGCATCTGGCGGTTTTGGCCAAAAAATTGTTGGTTTTTCTTTGACAGGCGCTGCCGCACAGGCCGAGCAGACCATGATCAGTAAAACAAGAAAGCCGTGTTTAAAAAATCGTGAGCGCGATGTCATTATTAAAAGGACCGATTGGCACGCACAAAAACAGATCGGGTTTCAGAATCAACCCTGTCTGCCTCCGACTGATCTTGGCTCCAGCGTGCATCTGCTGAGAGAGCGAATCGTCCGACACGGTACGAAAAACCGCCGCTGGATTGAATTGTATCTCTATTCAGGCTTTGATCGCCGTTACTGCGTTGCTGTCTCGCGGTGGCAGAGAAAGTAAAGGAGGTCGCACCAATATAGAAATTCCAACTCAACTCCTCGTAGAAGGTATTTGTATCGGCGTAAAACCCACCAGGGTAATCCTGACGTGTAAAACCTGTTGAGAACATCGCCCCGGGCAAAAAATAGTAATTTCCCCGTCCATCAAGCAGGATGCTTTCTCCAGCCGCGCCAAAGCCACTTATCTGTGTCCAGCTTGCAGTTGATTGCAGCAACAGACTATCAGAGGATGTTAATAGACCTCGAAAATAACTGGAATTTGCATTGAGTTGAACAAGGTGAGAACGCTGATCCCCTGTATTTTGAACATCACTCGCTTCGCGGCTGGCATCCACATCATTAAAAGTATATCCCATCGAAACATGAACATAACGAATTTGGGTATTTTCGACCCTCAGAGAAACCGTGTGCATAATATCCCTGAATTTATTTTGGCCTTTGGTATCTGAGTAGCCCTGACCGAAAGAATAGGACGAAGAATAACGTAAGCGCTCTGAGGCGCGGGTGTAATCCATATTGCCACGAAAACGCTGATAATCATTCGTGACATCTACTCCCTTTCCCTTCGTTTTTGTCTGTCCGATGGACGCACCAATTCCGGAAGAAAAACCGAAAAAGGGTCTATAATTCACACCATAGTCAAAATAGGGAGAGGTCGTTTCCACATCATTGACATCGAAGCGAAAATAGCGCCCACTCACCACCATATCCAATTCTTCAGTCGGACGATAGGACCCACTCCAAAAAGCGTTTTGCTGTTTAAAATCACCCGCGCCACTGGGCGTTTCAGAATAGTTAAAACGTGCATGGGTATCCCACTTGACCGAAGGGGTATAGGACAGCGTGCTCCCAAAACCACGTTCCTGTGCAAAAGCAACGCCTGGTGCGCCTCCAGAACTTGGCCCCGCCCAACGCCAATTTGTTGTGGCCACCAAGGCAGGCGCTGGACGACTGACTGTGTTGAGTGTAAAAGCATCGCTCTTTACGACTTGAACCCTTCCGGGCCCTCTCCGAGCGACATCCACTTCGCTACGTCGGTAACGACCCGTCAAGGTCGTCTCGCGAAAACGACCATTCGACTCAAGATTCAAAAAACGATTGATGCTATTGGGGTAACGGTTTGCGTCATCCGGTGACTCTAGCTCAGACTGATTATAAGAAACCCGAATACGCGGGAGACGCTGAGAAAGCAATGTCCAGTTTCCACCCAGTGTCGTCTGACGGTCTTCCGCTTTGTAAGCATTTTGCAGAGTCGTTGCACTGATTTCATTCACACGATTCATGCGCTGATAATAAAGATTAAGCGGAGAGGCATAGGGGAATAAATTTGCGGCAAAGGAATAATCGGTGTTCGAAAAATCCTGGTCTCCCCGACGACTGGTCTTGGTATCTTGTTTGAGGAAGGTGCTGCTGACAAGCAGGTTTCCGATACGTGGGTTAAACAGCTCACCGAAATTTTGCAGGCTATAGCGCTGCTGAAGATAACTCGTGCGATCCGTTCCATTGACCTCTGAGATTGTCTTAACATCCCCATAAGTGAAATCCAGCGATCCGCTTAAATTAATAAAGCGTGCCTTGGCTTCAGAAGGAGAGAGCACAAGAACCGAAAAAAGACCCAGAAAAAAACAGTCTCGCATCCGCAAATGGAATAATTTTCGCTCTGGTTTCTTCATACAGATTTTATGCACTCAGACACCAACATTATTCATTTTCAAGCCCGGTAAAAGTTTCTGTTTCAAAAATTTCGATATCGGCTGCCTTTGTCATCTCACGCACACGATTTGAACGCGTAGTCTCGTCCATCTGAGAGAGGCGCTGCCATGATTTTTGAATCAAGATCGAACGAGAAACACCCCTTTCAAGGTCATCGAGACTCAAAGCCGCTTTAGAAAGCCCATCAAGATAAGCCTGCTCGGATGGAAAACGTCGACGAATTTTTTTCAATCCTGCAGCAATTTCCACAGCACTCACCGATAAGTCATTATTGAGGGCCTCCTGATAGAGCAATTCTTCCTCAATCGCCTTTTTTAACACCTCTTTTTCAAGAGAAGCCATACGAAGAGGAGAAAGCCTTTTGTGCCCGATCTTCCGTAAATACACTTGGATCTGGGCTTTAATCTCACGCGCCTCAATCGGGGTTTGATTCACACGTGCCAAAGTCGCTGCAAAAGCCGAAGTGGCAAAAAACGAAACCATCAAAACAGCAAAAAAAAGAGGGGGTTTGATAACATAGAGCCCTTCTTTTTTTCTTATTTTTGTATATGCAAACATCATTTTTTATGACAACTCAAACAAATCAGACTTTTCGCATTTCGATCCTGAGCATCTGGGTTTGGCCTCGAGGCCAAACGAAGGAATAAGGAGTTATTGACCGTAAATGCATTGACTGGCTCTGAGAGCGCCGGCTGACCACCAGGACGACTCGCTTCGTGCGGATTGTGGCAAGAAGCACATTCGATATAAGGCGCATCCGGGCGACTCGGATCAGAGGCATAGGCTCGAATGCGATCTCGTTTATCCAGTGGCAAGTTTGCGCCATTGGGGTCACGGTCGATCCACATCACAGCACCACTGCCTGGAATACGTCCACCTTTTGTTGTGATGTTGGTCAAAATCTCTCGGAACTGCGGATCAGCCCGTGGTATTTCCATGCTAATGGGGTGGTCATCCCTCAGATCGAGACCCAGGTTGGGAAAAGGCTCTGCACCAAACGAAGCATTGGGCCCTGAACCAAAACCATCAAAAAAGACAAAACCAGGCGATTCCCCATTCGATGCGGAGGCGCGCCTCCCTTCACGGAAACTATTGGAGGAATCCACGGCAGGGCCAGAAAAACCCATACCGATGCTGCCACCTGGCCCATCAAAAGTTTTATTCTGAGGGAAAAACCCACCAGAACCCGAGCTATTGATGAGTGCGTCAAACGCGACGGCACCATCATGGCAAGAAAGACAAGCCAAAGAAACACCTTTAGGGCGACCCGGTGTTCCCGTCAAATCTTGTGCATCAAAATGTTGACTGTTATAAGGGGTATAGGCCATCGGGCTGGAAAGCCGCCGATTCCAAAGCGGCGCAGCCCCCGACACACCACCGACATTGCTTCGTCCCCCGTGAGGGGTATGACAGAAAATACAGACTTCTTCATTCTGCCGCACATCCCCTTCAGTGCCTCTGACCGCAGGGTTTCTCGCGCCACGCAAGGAGGTCAGTCCCCCGGGCACAAAATCGTTGCCTTCCCCAGCCAAGATATCGGGATTAACCGCAAGATTATGTTTGGTATGGCGCACATCCTCCAAAGCAAAGCTCTTCTGAAAAGAGAAGTGAGCGGAGATAAACAGCACAGTCATCACTAAGACAAAGGATTTCATCATCCAATTTTTCGCGCGTTCTCTGGGAAACATTCTCATTCTGGAGCGGCTGCGCCTTCCTCTCGGGAGAGCTGAAGTGGGGCAGAAGTACCTTTTGACTCCCCAGATGGATCATCTTTCACAGGATCAAGGTATTGAAAAACATTGATGCGATGATTATACTGATCTGCAATATATATTCTGTTTTGCGCATCTACACTCAAACCCGCAGGCAACCAAAACTGCCCCTTTCTTCCACCAAATTCACCAAAAAACAACAAGAGTTGTCCAGACTGATCAAAAATTTGCACATTATTAAACCGTGCGTCGACAACGTAAACATGACCCCGTGAATCAACACCCACTCCCTTGGGTAAAGAAAATTGCCCAAAACCAGTACCAACTCCCCCAAATTTCGACTGAAACTTGCCCTCGGCATCAAAAATCTGGACACGAAAATTCATATCGGTGATGTAGATTTTTCCCTTGTTGTCCACGAAGAGGTTTGCTGGAAAATTAAAATGACCATCGTCCGTTCCCCGCTCCCCAAATACAAACAGGAACTTTCCCTCAAAATCGTAGACAAAAACCTGATGTTTTCTTGCATCAACCACGTAGACCCGCTTGAGGCTATTGTTTACAGCAATACCCACGGGACGTTCCAACTGATTTTTATCACCAAAGCTAAAGAGGAACTGCCCTTCGGGATCATAAACAAAACCCTTTTGATGCACCGTATCCGTCACATAAACCCGTCCAGAGGCATCGGCAGTCACTCCCAAGGGCCCGGCCAAAGCCCCGGGGCCGTCAACACCCAACATGGAAAAACGTTTTTGACTTTCGTCAAAAACAAGCACCTTTCGCCAACCGGAATCGGCCACATAAACACGACCAGAAGGGGTCGCAAAAACAGCGTAAGGTTTTACAAGATGGGCTGAGGATGAGCCCCCAAATAAAAAAGCCCTTGCATGATCGATCCACGTTTTTTCTTCAACATCTTCGGAAGATGAAATCGTTTTGACAAACTTGATGCGCGGCGTTTCGGGTGCAGGCGGCCAGAAAATATCCGGCTCTGTTTGCAAACCACGACCACCACAGCCTCCCAATACGAACACAAAAAGCAAGAAAGTCACTATACGGCTACGCGCAGTCAAACAATCACTCCTATTTTTGGTGACAGGTCAAACAAAGGGCGCTTCCTCGATTTGAAGTCCGGAGGAAGGGATCTCGCCCTTCCAGATTTTTTTCATCGGGGTTATGGATATCGTGACAAGAAGCACACTGCACCTTATCGCCCTCAAAGGTTTGCACTCCATTTGCAAACATGCGCCCCCCATCGGCTTTCAGTATCGTCGGCTGGTTAAATTGGGGGTCAATATCCAAGGAGGGGTAAACCATTGAAAAGGCATGGTCATCCCGCAAATCTTTTGTAAAATACCGAATGGTCGCGTCATGCGCCCCCGAGACCCCACCATAGGCCCCTTCCGAACGATTGTGGCATTTTGAGCAGGAATCTGTTCCAGGCTCGCCTTCCAAAGTCATGCGGTGTTTCACGCCCGCATCCACGATGGCATGAAATTTAGGTGGTTTTAGGACAGAATCAACCGCAACAGTGCCGTCGTGACAAGAGAGACATGCGAGAGAAATCCCATCGGGGGCTTTGGCTGTCTTAGAATCGAAATTAGGACTAGAATACATACGGTACTCCCGCTCCTTCGGTAATTCACGATTCCAAAGCGGTGCCGCGCTGCTGCTATTGTGAGGGGTATGACAATAAACACAGGCTTCTCGGTAGTCGCTAAAGGTTCCACCCTGCATCGGCCCCGTTTCGCTCTGGTAGCCACGCCAGTTCAGGGAGGAAAGATCATGTCGAGAGCGGACGATAGATCCGCCTTTTGCGGAAACCGCAAGAAGTAAAAGAAGAGCCGCCATCGAAAGCGGAAGCACAATTTTGAGCCCTTTCTTCTTCACCCTAAACAAGAACTCCCTTTTATGTAATGGTGAATACGGGAAATACCGCCACAGAAATAACGCGGTACAATAATAATGATGGGGTAATATAGACAAAAAATGTACAAATTGCTAGCTCTCTCTCTAATTTATTTTGAATTTTATAATTTTGAATTCTATAAAGGAAAGAACGTGAAGAAATAAGCCCCTTAAAATCGAATAAAATCCTATGCAAACATGTTGACAAAAAAAAATCGGTATGGTAATCATCCCCCAACTTTGTCATATTTGGAATAGGGAGGGACGATGAAAAAGGCACGTTTAGGCATCATATTGGGCTCGGCCCTTCTGCTTTCGTTCTTGTTCACTGCAGATCATGCTTCGGCCTATTTTGGCGACATGGTATTAAACAACAAGGCCGAAAAGAGAGGGATGCCACCTGTTGTTTTCCCCCACTGGTATCATCGGGCGGAATTTAAGTGCAAAGTGTGTCACCCCGCGATTTTTGAAATGCGCTCGGGTGCCAACGACATAGATATGAAAAAAATCGTCATTGATGGTGAGTTTTGTGGAAAGTGCCACAACGGAACCATCTCTTGGAAGCCGATCGAATGCGCCCGTTGCCACTCAGGGACGCCGGGAATGAAAACCGGAGTACTGGAAGGATTTCCAAAATAGACAGTTTTTCACACCTTGAGAAGTCACTACTTATTTAAGTTAGTTGTTGATTGATATTTGGAGGATTTTTATATGACTTGGGCAAAGGGACTAAAAAAGAAATGGTTTACGGGGGTTCTTTTAGTTATATTTTCTCTCATTTCGGTCTATTCCTGTGCACGTCAGGCGAAGAGCGAAACCGCCATGCCCGCAGCGGCCTCTCAAGATGAGGCGGTGGTTGTTGCCCAAGCAAAAGCGCCCATGCAAGTTGAAGAAAAAGAACTGGCAACGGGCGGCGGGGAAAAAAGATCTTTAGTCGCACCCAGACCTGAAACGGGTCTCCCCGTTTTTGAAAACCCTTCAAGAATGCCAACGCCAGGGCCACCCTTTAACAAGGAAAATACGAATCCAGAAGTGGTGATGCAGGATATTCCAAAAGAGGCCACCGGCCTTGAAGATTGGGTTAAGGCATTTAAAGAGGACAAAATCAACCCGCATGAGTCCTTGGATTTGGACAAAAAACACGTTCCCCCACTAAAGTTTGACGTTGAAATTCCAGCGGTGGGTTCAATGCCAAACGTGATCTTTCCACACGAGCCTCATACCTACTGGCTGGATTGCACCAACTGCCACCCAGGTATCTTTATGATGAAAAAAGGCGGGAACCCGATTTCAATGGTAAAGATTGTCAACGGTGAATTTTGTGGACGTTGTCATGGCCGAGTGGCCTTCCCCATCGCTAACTGCACGCGTTGTCATGTCAAACCGAAAGAAGAGGCTTCAGCAAAACCCATCAAGGCAGACGACAAAAAATAAATTACCTGCAATGATCTTTATTCATAAAATTGCCCCTCAGGTATTTCTCCCTGCGGGGCAATTTTATATTTTATAAATCTCTCTTCACTACTCTATGAAAATTCTCCTCATATTAAATTTATTGATCTTTGGGTTATTTCAATCAACTTCCTTTGCGGGTATGCTCGATAAAACGGATGCCGCTCGGGAAAGATTACAAGGCTCTGTAAAAAATGTTCATGTTGAAATCGCAAAAGTCACGCAAAAAGATGGAAGATGGATTGAGGAAATTCCGCCCATGCCCTGGCTTTCTACAACTTATGACCAACAGGGGCATTTGGTAAAAGAAGTCCAGATTTATACCCATCAAGCCCTGGACTTCACTTCAGTCTTTAAGCGAAATGTGACAGGACAACTCACAGAAGGGGCTGAATACGACGCACAAGACAAGCTTGCCTTTTCATGGACTTACACCCATGATGCAGTCACCGGGGTCATTGAGGAACAACGTTTCTCCCCCGAGGGCGCCTTTTTTTCCAGTACGACCTACCGCTACGATGTTTCAGGCAATCTCATGGAAGAAAACCGTTTTCTGCCACACACAAAAAATTCATTCCGCTGGGTTTACAAATATGATCGCCAAGGCAGACCTCTTGAGGAAGCGCATTATATGATTCGCTCAGGCTTCACCCCGGAGCAAGTCGTCAAGTCGCTCAATTCCCGAAAAGTTTTTCTTTACAAACAAAATGGCCTCTTAAACGAAGAAACTCAATACGACGGTCAAGGAAATGTCATCTTAGAGAGACGGTATCAATATGATCTTGACAAAGTCGGGAATTGGATCAAACAAAGCGCCACAGAAGCACTTCCGAACCCTGAAGGCCTCGCACGGATTCCCACAGAAATCACTTATCGCAAAATTACTTACCACGAATAATATCAATTGAACTGGAGGCCCATGTTGAAAAAAAAATACCGCTCTCCCCTTTCAGGTGTCCTCTTTGCCCTCATTGTTTTTCTGAGCGTGACTTCGGCCAAAGCCCAATCTCCAACACCGGATGCAAACACATCACTTTGGGATCACTATTCGCTCTTTTCGATTGTGCGCGCACTTGCCATTCAGGATAAAATCCTGTGGGTCGGCACCTCAAATGGCCTCTTGGCCTATGATTTATCGACCGGAAAGCAGCAAGCCTATACAACAAAAGAAGGCCTGCTCTCCAACATCGTGCATTCCATTGACATTGCCCCCAACGGAGACAAGTGGGTCGGCACCATTGGGGGCGGACTCAGTCATCTCAAAAACAAAGGTAGCGAATGGATCAATTACACCCCCTACGGCACGGGCACCGTTGTATCTTATGGCTCAAGCTGGAAAAACTATCCAAAAGGCCGTGGTCTGGGAGATCTCTGGGTTTACGGCGTTCACTTTGATCCCACGGGTACGATGTGGGTCGCCACTTGGAAAGGGGTCAGTGTTTTTGACGGCAAGGGTTTCAAAACCTATACAACAGATGATGGTTTAATCGACAAATGGGTTTATACTTTGACCCAGGACAAAAAAGGAGCATTTTGGTTTGGCACGGAAGCAGGTGTCACACGCTTCGACGGAAAAACCTGGCGGAGCTGGGACAGCAAAGACGGTCTCGGCGCAAAAATTGAGATGAAAAAACCGGAGATCGCAAAAGGCCTGGCCTTCACCCCCAAACATCACGAGGGAAATCACAAACCCCTGACATACAATCCCAACTACGTTGTCTCTTCGGCCGTCGATTCAAAAGACGATCTTTGGTTTGGCACTCTGGGTGCAGGACTCTCCCATTTTGATGGCTCAACCTGGATCAGCTATGCCATAGAAAATGGCCTTGTCGGCAATATGGTTCATGCCCTAAAATTCGATGATCAAGGCATATTGTGGATCGGAACGAATAAAGGGGTGAGTCGCTTCGATGGAAAAACTTTTCAAAATTTTACAGAAAAAGACGGGATCGGTTCTGTCTTCTCGATTGAAATCGATCATGAAGGTCATAAGTGGTTTGGCACCTTTGGCGGTGTCAGTCAATACCGAGGACATTGAATGAACACCTCAAAGGCAGAAACCTTAGTCAGCGACAACATTCGAGAAAGCATTCGCGTTAAAGAAACACTCCTGGAGACCATGGTTCCCTTGATTGCGAAAACCGCAAATCTCATCTCAGAATCCATTGCATCCGGCGGCAAACTGATCCTTTTTGGCAACGGCGGCAGCGCTGGAGATGCCCAACATATCGCGGCAGAATTACTGGGACGTTTTGAATTAGAAAGACCCGCCTTTCCAGCCATCGCGCTGACCACAAATAGCTCCACCCTCACCGCCATTGCCAATGACTACGGGTATGAGCAGATTTTTTCACGACAAATTCAAGGACTCACAAACCCAGGAGACGTCGTAATCGGGATCAGCACCAGTGGCAACTCCCTCAATGTACTCAAAGCCATCCGTGTTGCCAAAGAAAAAGGGGCGACGACCATCGGCATGACCGGAGAAAAAGGAGGACAGCTTGTGCTTGAATGCACACATTGTTTCAAAGTCCCTTCTTCAAAGACAGCACGTATTCAAGAATCACACATCATGATCGGGCACCTGCTCTGTCTCCTGATCGAACAAAACCTAAGCTAAAAACCGTGCATCCCGGCACCCTCTACATCGTCAGCACTCCCATTGGGAATCTAGAAGACATCACCCTTCGTGCCTTGCGTATTTTAAAAGAAGTCTCCACCATTGCAGCAGAAGACACCCGTCACACCGGAAAGCTCTTGGCCCATTTTGAAATCCACACACCCATGACCAGCTACCATGATTTTAATAAAGAAGCCAAAACCCCCGTCATGATTAAAAGACTAGAAGACGGAGAATCCTTCGCCCTCGTTTCAGACGCCGGCACACCCACGATCTCCGATCCCGGTTATTTCCTGATTAAGGAAGCCATTATACACGAAATTCCCATCAGCCCTATTCCTGGGCCAAGTGCCGTTATCGCAGCACTTTGTGTCTCTGGGCTTCCAACAGACCGTTTTATCTTTGAAGGATTCCTGGCTCGGAAAAAAGGCAAACGCGATAAACAACTTGAACACTTGAAAGACAATGCACGCAGCCTCATTTTTTACGAATCCCCCTATCGCATCGTTTCACTGCTAGAGGCCATTTACACGATTTTTGGAGACAGACGGGTCTCCATTGGGAGAGAACTCACAAAACGTTACGAAGAAATCATCCGCGGAAAAGTATCACAAGTCCTCAAACAACTCGAAGGAAGAACCTTCAAAGGCGAGGCCTGCATCGTCGTCGAAGGATATATCCCCCCTAAAAAAGTAAAACGGACCTACCTCAAGACCGAAGAGAAATAGTGTTTACCTTTTTAAATAAACGAACCCTCGACATCAGTCACTGCACAGACCGTCACACAATTTCTGCCCGAAGATTTCGACTGATACACCGCCTTATCCGAGGCCGAAAAGAGCTGAAAAAAGGTATAAGAATGATCCAATGGGAGGGATGCGACACCAAAGCTTGCCGTAATCAGAACCCCCACAGGCTTGAGCACTTCAATCTTTTCTCTCAGTCGTTCCGCCATCACTTTTGCATCTGTTTCATTACAATGGGGCAAGAGTAACAAAAACTCCTCTCCACCAAAACGCGATGAAATATCCTCGTTTCGGCAGCTTGATCTTAGAAGCTCCCCCACTTCAGAAAGGACACCATCCCCTTTTTCATGACCATAATCGTCATTGATTTTTTTAAACCAATCTAAATCCACCATGATCATGCTCAGAGGAAGTTTATGCCGATTCGACTGACTTACACGCGCAGGGCCCTCTGACATAAGATAGTGGCGATTTTTTAAACCCGTCAATTGATCCGTCATCGCCAGCCGTCTCAACTGGATCTCCTGGGATTTTATTTTATCGAGTAATTTTTTATGCGTGATCAAATTTTTAACACGGAGAAGCAACTCCTCCTTCAAAACGGGTTTTAAAAGATAGTCACTTACCCCAAAATGCAAAAATTCAATACGCCGTGCCGTATCATCAGCACCCGTCATCACAATAATTGGAATCTCAGCATAGGGACTATTTTCACTCCGCAGCGCTCTGACCAAACCCAAACCACTCATGCCCTTACCCAAAATAACATCCGTCAAAATCAAATCATAGGCCTGCGATGAGAGGGATTCAATCGCATCTTCTGCATTGATAAAATGATGAAGTGTCAGCCCTATTGGCTCTAAGATATGCTTTGTCATTTTTGCCATAACAGGACAATCCTCAACATAAAGCACTGTTCCTGAAATACCTTTTCCCTCAATTCTTTCCTCAAAGGTGCAGAGATAGTTTCTAAAAATACTTAAATCGTCTTTATGGAAAATTTCCGTAATGCCAGATTTCATTGCATCTTCTAATGCACTTTTATCCTGACTGGCCGTTAGCATAAAAATAGGCAACTGGGAATACCGTCGCTCTGAACGGACTTGGGCACAAAAAATAGGACCAGCGATATCACCCAATAACATTGAAACAATCAGACAATCGAAGACCTGAGATGCCATAATGTGCCTGGCTTCGTCTGCTCGCCCTGTGCAAATGACCTCAGAATCCAAGCCATTTAAAGTGTGCGTGAGTATCTCCTGATAGAGCTTGGAAGGTTCAATGATCAATGCTTTCATCCGGACAAGGCCTCTCAGCTAAATTTAAGCGCTTAGGAAAATCTATCTAGCGTAAGTGTAGCCCAAATTCTTGGGATGACCAGATAAAAAAGATAGAACTCAGAAAAATACCCGCCGAAATACGGGAGACTTCATCAGGGCTTCTTTAAAGGGAGGTTTCCTCATCAGGCGCAAGATCAGAGATTTGAGGAACTTCATGCCCAAGGTCGCCCAAGGGCAACATTGGGGCTTCCTCCAGCTTCGCTTCATCCACGAGTTCTGAAACCGCTTTGAGGGTGGGCAAAGCCGAGAGACTGGGCAAACCTAAATATTTAAGAAAGGTGCGCGTCGTGCCATACAACATCGGACGACCCGCAACTTCTTTGCGTCCAACAATTTTGAGCAACTTACGATCCAGCAAGGTTTTAAGAACCCCGGCTGCATCCACACCTCGAATCATCTCAATCTCTCCGCGTGTGACAGGCTGCTTGTAAGCGACAATGGCCAAGGTTTCAAGACCGGGCTTTGAAAGCCTGGAAGCTGCCCGTGCACGCTCCATCTCTTTAATCCAGGGCCCTAAGTCACTTCGGCTGACATATTGATAACCTCCGGCAATTTCAACAAGGTGAAAGCCCCGGTTTGCGAGCATGGACTCTTGCACTAATTGAAGCAAGAGGGCCTTGACTCGTGCCTTCTCCACGCCGTCAAAAACACCGTGCAGGCGTTCAAGCGAAACGGGATCGGATGAGACAAAAAGCAGGGCCTCAAGAATCGGTTTTATTTCATCATCGTGCAAAGTTATCTGTCTTTATCAAACGAAGGGGTGCAAAAAGGTCTTGTTGCAAAACACGGATCAAACCCAAACGAATGACCTCAAGCAAGGCTAAAAAGGTGACAATCACGCCGTGCCGACTAAATGTTTTGGTAAAAAGGGCCTCAAAAAGCAAGGTGTCTACAAGGGCCATCTCATGTAAAATATGCTGCATTTTGTCTTTGACGGTCAGGGTCTCCATCGTCAACTCCATGACAAAAGGCGCTGGGTTTTTGATCAAGAGCGCATTGAGTGCACTGACCAAATCATATACATTTAAGTCAGAAATGGGGATTTCTTCCGGACTTAAATCAGGCGCTTTAGTATATCCCCGCGCATAAATATCACGCCAAAGTGATTCTCGTTCTTCAAATTGTTCTGAGGCGGCCTTAAAACGCTGGTACTCCAAAAGACGTAAGACCAAGTCGGCACGCGGATCTTCCTCCTCTTCCTCTGCACACTCCGGCACAGGCAATAACATTTTTGATTTAATATGGATTAAGCTTGCAGCCATCACCAGAAATTCCCCCGCAAGCGAAAGATTCAGAGACTGCATCAAATCGACGGTTTCAAGATATTGCTCGGTAATGAGCGCAATCGGAATATCATAGATATCAATTTCGTTCTTTTTAATAAGGTGGAGCAAGAGCTCAAGCGGCCCTTCAAAAGCATCGACCTTGACCTCGTATGTCGTTTCAACAGCCATTATTTTTTCCGAATGTAAGAAGCACTGCTTTGGGACAAATTTCTGAAGTTTTATATAACAAGATCAAAAATGAGAAGCAAGCCAAAAAACAAGGGGTGGTGGAGTAATTTAGGATCAGACGCAATATAGTGGGTTTATTTTGGAAAATAAAACAAAAAGAAGGTTTTAAATCAAACCCGCAAGGGCACGTTGCGCATCATGAATATCCGCTTTTCTCACCGCAATACGCACACCACCGGGGACAGGAGCGGCACCCGGGCCAAAAATCCCAATATCTTCAGATTGAATGAGGTAAGGAATCTCAGCCTGTTTGAGAATTTCTCCCAGCATTTCAGCTTCCAAGCGCGAAGAGAAATGACAAAGTTTGACAAAACGCGTGTCCTCAGCCGACTTTTCTGCTAACTCAGTCTGCAAAACCTCGCTTTGCTTCGTCTTCGAGGCTAAGCCGGCTTTCTGTTGTTGATTTTTTAGGCGTATGCGAGATTCCCTAAAATCAATGACATTGGGAAAACGGGTCTGAACATCATGCTGTTTTCCAGCTTCGTCGCTCAAAAGAAGATCTTCCATTGAAGCAGAAAGTGGCGAGAGTACGATCCGCCCATCTTCGAACTGCTCACACATAAAAGCCTTTGTATCTTCAGGAATGAGTGCTTGTGGCAATACAAATTTATTTTGATCAAGGGATAAAATCAAACGCTTTGTAGAAGCCATGTAAAGTCCTTTCTTCAAGCCAATCGGGTCTACCGCCCTAAAGCACAGCCTGTCACGCAGGGTAAAAAACCATCATGTCTCTGTTTGAAATTGAGGGGAATCCTTTTAAACCTGTTCGATAAATGTCCCATTTTGATACGCTTTAAGCGCTGCATCTAACTCAGCCTGCGTATTCATGACAATCGGGCCGCGCCAAGCCACAGGCTCTCCGATGGGCTTGCCGGAAATCAAAAGAAAACGTACAGGATTTTCGCCCGTCCGTACGCGAATGACATCCCCCGCATCAAATAAAACCAAGGTTTCGGGCGTATATTGAGAGGCCTCTTCAGCAAAAGCCGCCTCCCCTTCAATCACATAGGCAAAGACCGTGTGACCTGCTTTCACCCGGTGTTCAAAAACCTTTTCTACCCCGATGCGAATATCAAGATATTCAGGATCAGTCACAATCTCCTGCACAGGCCCCTTAACATCTTCAAGCGCACCGCAAATGACTTTGATCGACACACCCGCTTCGGGGACAAACTCCGGGACCTCCGCAGCTTTGATATTTTGATAACGCGGCGGCATCATTTTGTGGGTGGCAGGCAAGTTGGCCCAAAGTTGAAAACCCCAAAGCGCGGGTTTTGATTCTTCTGGCATCTCCTCATGAATAATACCGCTGCCCGCCGTCATCCACTGAATATCTCCCGCTTCAATCCGGCCTTCATTCCCCATACTGTCCCGATGTGCAACACTGCCTTGTAACAAATAGGTAATCGTCTCAATGCCGCGATGAGGGTGCATTGGAAAACCCGCCATGTAGTCCTCTGGACTATCCGAATGAAAATCATCCATCAACAAAAAAGGGTCAAATTCCGGGACTTCAGGATGGCCAAAAACCCGTTTGAGGCGAACCCCTGCACCCTCTATCACAGGCTTTGCCTGCATGACTTTTTTGATCTTACGAATCTGCATCACGATTTTCTCCCCTTCAGATTGTCTCTCCCCGATTTTCTCTCGCTATCGAATTCTATCCATTCTTCGAAAGTTTATAGGCCACAGCCGCCCTACGACTCACCAGAAGGGACAGTGTAACAAATCCGGCCGCAACAAGTGCAGTGAGACCCACCTCTTCTTGCAATAAAAGCACTGAAAAACCCAGTGTTAAAAAGGGTTGAAGCAGTTGAAGCTGACTCACATGCGCGATACCCCCCACAGCCAGTCCATGATACCAAGCAAAAAAACAGAGAAACATGCTAAAAATACTGACATATGAAAAACCCAACCACGCCACGGGTGTCGGAGAAAAGCCATGTCGCCAAAGTGCAAAACCCACCGGAAACAACAAAACAGGCGCAGCCATCAACAAAGCCCAACAGATGACCTGCCAGCCACCCATCTCCCTTGCCAAGTGGCCTCCTTCGGCATAACCCACGGCTGCAAAAACAATCGCCGCCAAAAGTGCTAAGTCCGCAATATGAAAACTTCCGCCCCCTGCACGCAGTGCAAAAATCACGACAACAAGACTGCCCGCGACACTCGAAAGCCAAAATAAAGGAGAGGGACGTTCATGACTTCTCATCCGGCCAAGCAGTGCCGTCACCAAGGGCAGTACCCCTAAAACCACTGCTCCGTGAGAGGCCGGCACATATTGCATCGCCCAGGCACTAAAAAAAGGAAACCCAACAACAACCCCGACAGCCACCCACAGCAAGCTTTTGCATTGTCTCCGATTTGGCCAGGGTTTTCGCGTAACACGCAGCACAATCCCTGCAAATACAGCAGCAACCAAAGCGCGCCCCAGCCCCAAAATCGTCGCATCAATCGAAGTCACCGCCACCCGCGTTGCGGGCAAAGTCAGGCTAAAACCCAAGACCCCTAAAAAACCAAAAAACTGGCCCTGACGCATTAAGCTCTGCGCTTTTTGTTTCATAAACCTCTACTTGCGCGATACAGAAACACCATCCCTATTATTTCTTTCTCACTAAAGTCAATCCATCCGCGAGTTTCAACATGCTGATATCAACACGCTGATCATTTTTAATCTTGAGATTAAGTGCTCTGACGACTGCAATACTTGTCTTATCAAAGATCTCACTGCCTGAGACATTTGAAGCAAGCACTGCGCCAAAGAGCAGTACGTTATCAATCGCGATCAAACCGCCAGGTCTGAGTAACTGAAGGGAAAGTTCGTAATAATGATCATAATTTACTTTGTCCGCGTCTATAAAGATAAAGTCAAAAGACGCACTTTGGTTGTCATCAAGAAGTCTTTTTAAGGTCTCTCGTGCAGGGGCGATTTTAAGATCAATTTTTTGATCCACACCGGCTTCACTCCAGTACCTTTTTGCAATATTCGTCCAATCTTCATCGACATCACAAGCGATTGTATAACTATCATGGGGCATCGCTTCTGCAACACAAAGTGTACTGTAGCCGGTGTAGACCCCAATTTCGATCGTCCGTTTTGCCCCCATTAACTTCACCAACATCGCCATAAACTGACCTTGTTCGGCAGGGATTTGCATAATTGCAGCAGCATCTGTTTGGGTTTCTTTTCTGAGTCGACGCAAAAGGTCAGATTCCCTCAAAGAAACCCCTAAAACATAGCTCTGAATGTCCTGCTCAAATTCGATGTTTCCCTTTCTCACTTTTTACTCCACATTTGACGACCCATTTACAGATAACTGCATACAGATGATTCTATAAAGAAAACACATTCTGACATAATTTTTGGTTCGACGTAGAAACAGAAAGACTTTCTTAGGAGCCTGTCGGACTTAGGTGATCGTAGCGAGAGAAAGCGATTTTGAGTCCATTTTTTTGATCGTTTGAGGAGAATATCCCCGATATTTAACGAAAATGACCGAAAAAATGGGCCAAAATAGATTTTTCGCAGTAGATTTATCCTAAGTCCGACAGGCTCCTTAGGATGAAACAAGTCCTTCTTCATCAAACAGGCTCCTGTCCCACATCGCGGCTTAGGGCCATAACCGATTGCTCCAGTTCCTGCGCGGTCGCTGAACTCGGGAGCGGGCGACCAAAAGAAACCGATACCGGAAAGGGCACCTTCATCAGCCGTTTCCAAAAAGAAGGACTCCCCTGAGTACTAAAAACAGTCCCCCAAACCCCATGCAGATACACCGGGACAATGGGGATATCCATGCCTCGCACGATTGTTTCAAAACCCTTTTTAAAGGGACTCAAATCTCCGGTCTGCGTCATGACTCCTTCCGCAAAAATACAAACAACATGGTTTTCTAAGAGTGCGGCACGCCCTTGTTTTATCGCCGAAATTGCGACCGGACGGCCACCGCTCTCGACAGGAATGGCCTTCATCGTATGCAATAAAGATGAAAGTCCTTTTTGTGCAAAATAATCCTTGTCGATTAAAAAACGAATAAAACGCTGGATACAGGCATTCACCAATAATGGATCCATGGATGAAACGTGGTTACAAACAAGCAAAGCAGGGCCTCGAAAAGGCACATGTTTTTGTCCGCGAATTTGAATCTTGTAAATGCTATGCGTCAACATCCAAAGCGAAAAACGAATCAGGTACTGAGGCAGAATTTTAAGAATATAAGGCGTGACGATGAGGGTAAAAAGTCCCAGGATTAGAATAATTTTATCAGGCCGAACACTCAAAAAATCATGAAGTATCCACAACAATGCAGAGGCAGATAAAATACCAAGTGTCTGCATGAAATTTGAAGTCGCAATCAGTTTTCCGCGTTCACCTGTTGCACTTTTTTGCTGCAAGTAGGCATATAAAGGCACACTAAAAATTCCTCCCGCACAGCCCAGGAAACTCAGCATGACTGCCACCTGAAAAAAGGAGTCACCCGACAGAGCAAGCCAAATCGCAAAGATCGCCATGCCGATTGATCCCAAGGGCACAAGCCCTAACTCAACCTTGTCTCCCGAAAGCCGCCCGGCAAGTAAACTGCCAATGCCCACCCCGATGGCGAGAAAAGTCCCCAGCAAACTAATGGAGAACTCATCCAAATCCATAATTTCACTGCCAAAAAGCAAAAAAACCATCTGAAGAAAAGCGCCTAAAAATCCAAAATAGGCAATACCGCAAACGCTTGACCACAACATCCGTTGTTGATACAAATGCCGAAAACCCTGAGTGATTTCTCCCCAGGGATTGGGATTAAATCGTGGTTTGCGCTTGGGCATGGGAACACGTCCAATACGCAGACTCGTCCCGTAACCGATCATGGCCACAATCACCAGGACAATGCCGATTGGATTTAAGTGATCCTTCCAAATGGAAAACATAAACCCTCCAACAGAAGTCCCCAAGATAATCGCCAGAAAGGTAGACATCTCCAACAAACCATTTGCACGCGAGAGCTCTTTATCCGGTAACATTTCTGGAAGAATGCCGTATTTAGCAGGGCTGAACAAAGCCGATTGCAAAGCCATCAGAAAAAGTACGAGCAGCATCCAAGGAATATGACCCGCCAGAAAAGCAAAATAAGCCAAGATCATCACGAGGACTTCAAAAGCCTTGGCCCAAATCAAAATACTGCGTTTGTTCAAACGATCAGACAAATGACCTGCATAACCAGAAAAGAAAAACCAGGGAAGCATAAAAACCGCCCCGATCAATGATAGATAGGCCCCGCTTTGGCTGCCCATATTTCTAATGGCCAGCATTGAAATCACAATTTTAAAAACATTGTCGTTGAAGGCCCCAAGAAACTGGGTACAAATAAAGGGGAAAAACCCGGGATATTTTAAAAGCGTCAGATATTGTTTCATAAAAATAAAAAACCTGCCCTAGAGCAAATGACCAGAAATTGGGCAACATTCTAATAAAAACATTGAATAAAATCAATAAAACATAGGCGGTTTAGACACAAAAAATAAAATAAGAATTAAATAGAAAAAAATAGGAGAGGAAAACCAAGCGGAGGGATTCAAATCGTAGCGGCGGAGGGACTTGAACCCCCGACAAAGTGATTATGATTCACCTGCTCTGCCAACTGAGCTACGCCGCCATACAACATCGGGGGACTTTATATCATCTTTCTTTTTCCGCCGTCAATCTCCATTTAGAGGCTTAAGCACGACATGCTGCCACTTTCTCGTCCACCACTCAAATACGAGGCCAGGTGGCCTTTTATCCCGAAAGGAGATTGACATCATTCCATTATTCGGCTATGTTTACCGCCGATTTATCCAGTTTTTTTTATCATATAAGGAGTAACACAGTGGAACGCACATTATCGATCATCAAACCAGACGCAGTTGCAAAAAATGTCATTGGGGCCATTATCACACGTTTTGAGGGTGCAGGGCTCAAAGTCATTGAGGCTAAAATGGAAACATTAACAAAAGAACGCGCCAGCGGCTTTTATAAAGTCCATGAAGCCATGCCCTTTTTTGATGATCTTGTGACCTTTATGTGCTCAGGCCCTTGCCTTATCATGGCCCTTGAAGGAGAAAATGCCGTTGCAAAAAACCGTGCTTTGATGGGTGCAACCAATCCAAAAGAAGCAGAACAAGGCAGCATCCGGGCAGACTTCGCCGAGAGCATTGATGCCAATGCCGTTCACGGTTCTGATTCTAAGGAAAACGCGGCGATCGAAATTGCCTTCTTTTTTGGCTAAAACGTCTTGTCCATTGATTCTATTCATATTTGAGGAAAACTCCTCTTACGATGGCTGATCAGGACTACCATGCTGTTTTTGTTGGCGCGGGCCTCATCTCACTGACTGCGGCTGCGGCCCTCGCAAAAAGAGGGAAGCGCGTTCTCCTGCTTGATACCACTCGTGCACACGAAAGCGACATTCACGACGCGGGTTTTGATTTTTCCTCTGGCCCCCTGCTCTACTTAGGTTACGAAAAATGGGGGGCAATGGAAGGTTACTTTTCTCAGTTAGCCTACCCCATTCCCAGTCTGCAAAAAAAAGGGTTTTCTTTTCAAAAAGTTTCGCCGCTACTGCAACTCGTTTCAAACAAACATCGCCTCAGTCTTTTTTCGGATGAAGAGGCATATTTTGACGAACTCAAAAGAGAATTTCCAAAACAAGCCCAGAAACTAAAAACGCTCTTTGATCAAATGACCCGGGAAGCGGCTTATTTTTATCCCAGCTTAGGTCAATTTCAGCAACTTGAAGTCGAAGGCATGGCCGAGCGTCTCAATCAGTGGAAAAAACAACTCGACATTTCGCAGGCCATTCTCCAGCAACAAAAAAAGAAAGCCTTTGAGCTTATCGAACCGCTTAATTTTAAGCCAAACGTACTGGCCTATTTTAAGCTGCTTTTTTTGTTTGCCTTTAAAAAGCCCATGCGCGAAGTCTCAGCTTTTGAAATGATCCAACTCTTTTCAGGGTTTCAGCGGGGTGGCGTCCGTATGCAGGATGGGGATGCCACGCTTCAGCATTTTTTTCAGGGCCTTATTCAAACTTTAGGAGGAAAGATCCTAAAAACACCCAAAATCTCAAAATACGAAGTCGAGAACAAACACGTTGTGCAGATCAATTTATGCGATGGCTCCACTTTAAAAGCAGATCATTTTGTTGTTGCTGCGCCGCCACACAGAAAAACCTTAAATTTCTATTTTAGCATGCCCACAAAATTGATTCCTTCTCCCATGCGAGAAGCGCTGGTCATGACATGGGGCGAAAAACCGCCGAAAGACTTCGAAGACCTGATCGTTCTTAGGCTCAATCAAAATACCGCACCTGAGACATCCAAAACCCCAGCCCCATCATTGATTGCCGTTTCGATTTTACTGCGTGAAAATGCTTCAGCCTTAGATATCGATCATGAAAAACTGCGGGAAAGTCTACTCAAGCGCCTCCACTGGCTTATTCCCTTTTCAGAATCGGAAATCAAAACCCTGCCTTCCTTGGAACATCACGAAATAACAGAGGAAGAGATCTCTCTGCCACTCGGCGACATCACAGACGGAACAAAAAAAGAAATTGCAAAAGGGATCTTAAACACGCTTCAACCCAAGGGCCTGAAAAATGTTTATTGGGTTAAGGGGCACACATCAGATTATCTCGGACAGGGTTCGGCCTTTTTAGCGGGACATCATCTCGCGGAATTTATCGAAAAATCAAAATGAATCAATTGACAAAAAAAGATATTCTCAACCGATCTGGATTGGATTCGGCATAAAAGTCAGAATAAAAATAAGAAAAGAAGCCAGGGCAACCATGCGATGCTTAAAATCCAGCGGCTCAGGACCATCCACGACAGGCGGATGATTGACACCCATCAATGCGGTTAAAACAGCCCAAAGATACCACCCCCACCAACCGTCTATCGCCAGCATGACCAGGGTCACAATCATCGCCATCGAAATGTAGCGGTGTTTTCGTCCCAATAAAGCAAAAATAATATGTCCCCCATCCAATTGACCGATGGGGAGCAAATTGAGCATTGTCACAAAAAAACCAATCCAGCCTGCAAAAGCAACGGAATTGAGTGCGATATCATAGCCTTCTGGAGCCGTTTTCCCCAAGACACTGGTGATGAAGGAAAAGATCAGGGGATCGCCCAATTGAATCAAACCCACACCCTGTGACATCGGGACAATTTCTGAGGATTGCAGGCCAATTGCCACCGCAAAAATGGAAACCACAAAACCCGCAATGGGGCCTGCAGCACCAATATCGAGTAAAGCCGTTTTTTTGTAAATAGGGGATTTAATCTGAATAAACGCACCAAAAGTACCAATACCAAAAGGAAACCAGGGGCCGGGGATAAAATAGGGCAGCGTGACATTCACACCGTAACGCTTTGCCGTCAAATAGTGCCCCATCTCATGACAGAATAAAATCAAAAGCAGCGTGACCGCAAAAGGAAAACCCACCAAAAGTTCTGCCGGATCTCGAAAGGGATCAACTCCTTCCTGCATCGCACCTGCAGCCAAAGTTGTGAGCACTGTAGTAAAAAAAAGAAGGATAGGAACAAGAATACGTGTACGGGATTTATTTTCTACGTGCGCATCGCCTATACCTCCAGAAAAAGGATCTTCAGGACCAAGAGGCTCTGGAGGAGCTTGTACGGTTATTTCCGGGGTTTCGGTGTGAGCATTTTGGTCCGGAGCATTTAATTCGGATTGTGACAATGGAGGGGCATCAGATTTTACGCCCTTTTGTTCGTCAAAAGGCATAGACTAAGCCTTCTGCTGCGGCAGGGCCTGGACATCAGAAATACCGGAAATCGGCAAGACCACCTGACCACTGCGCGTTTGCAGATAAATCTGCTCATCGTCAACCCCGAGTAACTTTCCGGTATACCGCATGCCCTGATACAAAAGCGCCACGGCTTTACCTTGAAGCGTTTGTAAATGATCCATATATTCTAATTATAAGCAGCCCATGCTTCATTCGGCAAGACCCAGCGCATTGTTTTTGAGAATAATAAAGAGGAGAAGACTTTTTTTCCCTAACGCATGGCTTTATTCAAACGACGAACAGAACGCTCGGCATCTAAAACAGCTGCGACACGAAAGAGCACCAAGACAAGAATGCGAAGATAAAGTTCCAGCGTCAGTGGGATTTTTCCCTGAATAATGGCGAAATACCCTTCAGGCAAAAGATAGATATCCAAGACCACAGATGCGATAAAAAAAATCGCCCCTTTTGCCATATCGCCGACATAAAACTGGCCCATACCGGGAAAAACCCCGGAGAGAATAATCGCAATCTGGGTTGATTTTTCCCGATCTGATTTTGAGGACATATGGCACTCCAAAAGCCGGGATCATAACGGAAACCCCTGGCTTCTGTCAAAAAAGCATGGAGAGCGCAAACTCGCCGCGCGCTTCTTCAGGAACCTTATCCCCATCAAGATTCGTACTGTCTTTTGACATAGATGCACCAACATCGAGATTGACCAACCAAAGGTTCACACCAAGACCCACAGTGTAAACAAGCCCAATATCATTTTCGGCCATGTTTTTGTAAGCCCCTCCCCTCAATTGAAGAAAGATCAGATCCAACTCTAAACCGACGCCCACATTCTGAGACTTTAAGCGACTTCCCACGCTGATATCATTTTTTGTCAAATCCAAGTCCGCAGCAAGCGTAAACATGCGATTGGGCTGATACGCAATGCCCGTGCGGACTTGTGCTTCTTCTTTAAGATTTCCAAATTTAGGCGCATTCAGGTTTCTGCCCACGAGGCCCACACGAAAGGTCTCTCCCACACGATAGAGCGCACCCAGATCAATCCCGAAGTTACTGTCTTCTTGGTAGTTGTCCAATGCATCATCCAGTGCATCCCCAAAATCCTGATTCAAAATATCGATGTCTACATCATAAATACGTGCTTTCATGTATTTCAAATTTCCACCAATGGAGAGATTTTCTGAAAATGCACGGCCATAGGTCAAAGGCACCTCAAACAGCGCAATGCCCACAAAACGAAGACTTGAAGTATTTTGAGAAAGTGCTCCACCGCCCACAGCTGCATTGGCCAAAGTTGCTGCACCCACGGCTTGATCCACAATATTAGCAGGAACCGTCTGACCTGCTTGAGAGAGACCATTATCAAGGGCATTGATGTAGCCATTTCTTTGGGCCTGCGTCCAGGTTGTGGGGAGCTGAGAATCAAGACTACTCACTTGAGCCGTTGTTAGAACAGTGACACTATTGGTATTCGCCGTGCTACACGTGGGACAACCCAGGTTATTTGGATCGGTAAAATCAGCAATCGTAAACCCTGCGGTATTGTCCGGGCCAAGGTTCTCAAAATCAAAATTTGGAATGGCAGTCACATCAAGAAACACATTGCCTGCAAAACCAAAATGACCCGACTGTATGCCAAAACGGCCACTTCCACTCACGGTGGCAATCTTACTGTCCTGACCTCTAAATCCCTCAAGCCCATCTAAAAGCCCAATAAAATCAGAAACTTTATCCGCAGAAATATTATTATCGTCAATACCATCAAAATCGATGTCCGTCACTTGACGAATCGTATCTCCAAAATTATTATGCAGTTTCGCACCAATACCCGCCCCAGCCACGGTTGAGCTCCATTTTCGCTTGCCATAATAATCATCTTCCGGGCCATCAAAAAATCCAAACGCGCCCGGGTTCCAATAACTGGCCGTCGAATCGTTTGCAACTGCAACACCTGCCCCGCCCATGCCTAAAGCCCGTGGCCCGATAATCTGCCACTCACCCGCACTGACCCTTGAGGCAATCAAAAATGTCATCATCACAACAGTCATCCAGATAAAAAAAGTTTGTTTCCGTAAGTGAATCATATTTCATTCTCCTCGTTCGCAGGGTTTTGAATTTAATGATTTATTATGACATTGTCTCAGAAAATCATACAAAATACGTGAATACAGGATAGATACAGGGACGACCTGATCAACTCGTTCAAAGGTAACACCCTAGCGATATCCGGTCAATACAGGCTGCTAAAGAGAGAATAAGGAAAGCCCCGACTCAAGATTGACGACATCATCCTATTACACTAAGCTCAAAAGAAGATGCAGTCTCCAAAAAAGACACAAGCCACAAAATCCCCTCATTACTCCGTCATCATCCCGGCCTACAATGAAGAAAAGTGCCTGCCTCAGACCCTTCAAAGCTTGAAAGACGTCATGGACACCATCAATTTTCCTGGAGAAATCATTGTGGTGGACAATAATTCAAGTGACCATACGGCTGAGATCGCAAAAATACACGGCGCACGACTCACCTTTGAGGCCATCAATCAAATCTCACGTGCACGTAATGCAGGTGCACGCATCGCCTTAAGTGAATATCTGATTTTCTTGGATGCGGACACACGTATTTCGGAAGCCTTATTGCGGACGGCCTTAAAAAATCTCGAACAGGGTCACTGTGGTGGTGGCACCACTATCACCTTTGATCGGCCTACCGGACCTTATGCGAGACTTGTACTGGGTGCTTGGACGGCAATTTCGGTCTATTTCAAACTTGCGGCAGGCAGCTTCATTTACTGTCGGCGCGATGCCTTTGAGCAGATTGGGGGGTTTAGTGAAAAGCTTTATGCAGCAGAAGAAATACGGCTTTCGTCGGATCTTAAAAAATGGGGAAAAATACACAAACAGTCTTTTAAAATGATCACGGACGCTCCCGTTATCACCTCCGCGCGAAAGCTAGACAAACCCTTCCGTACCTTTTTAGCCACACTCACCTGCCTATTTTTTCCCTTTTTGGTCTACTCCAAAACACTCTGCTGGTATTGGTATAAACGAGATTGAAGGGGATGACGCTAAAATAAAGAAAATAAAGGGGGCAAATCTAAGAACTAAGAGATAGAAATAATACCGGTCATTATCAGAGAAAAATATATCTTGGCCAGCATTGTCACGGAGCATGACATGGTAAAAACATGAAGTCGCGGTTTTCGTGCCATGTCAACACGATATCAGCATAAGCCTATATGCAATTACGCAGGCCTGACCCCTTTCCAAATGGGCTGGATTGGACCGTGCTTTACGATCCGTCACCGTAATTTGAAGCCTCGCCACTTTCCCGCTGTATTTGGATTAAAGCCGTGGCCGATCTTTCTAAAATTGCTCCCTTGCTTGCGCCACTGCGAAACCACATTCAAGCCGTTGGCATCGCCATCCCGAAAACACGTGCCGACAAAATCGTAGAAGCCTTGAGTAAAATAGGCGGGTGCCGGATTTGCCCCATCGGAGCAATGCAGAGGCTTCCTTTAAATTGGTCTCACGACGGCCAAAAGCGCCTGCTGCGATTTGTGGATTGGAAATAAATCGTAAAAAACCAAGACATCAATGACCTACAAAGCGTTATGCACTCGATAATGCACCAAAATTTGATTCGTAATAAGCCCCTAGAATATCTCCACGCGCAACGATACCAATCAATTTCCCGGTTGCATCGACGACTGGCACCCGGATGAAATGATTCGCTTGCAGGATCTTAATAACCTCTGCCATTGGAGTGTCCTCTCTGACCGAAACGACTTCCTCAGTCATGACCTCAAAGGCAGGGGTTTTACGTAAATGCATTCCTTTTTTGATGGCATCCAATAGGTCGTATTCGCTCACAAGCCCGATCAAGATATTTTCATCGTCCACAATCGGAATGCTTCCAAAACCTCTTTTATACAGGATGTCCGATAGGTCATGGCAATTTACTTCTTTATTGCAACAGACAACATTCCTTTCCATCATGTATGAAGCAGTCATCTCCGAAATGCTTTTTCCTTTGATAAAAAGATCTATTAGTCGCATAAATTGTCTCCTTTTTTCATTTGCACCGTGTTGATCCAGAATGGGCTATAGTGCATCAATGCCTGATTTAACATAAGCCCCAAGCACATCTCTCCGCGCAACGATGCCGACCAATTTCCCTTTTGCATCAAGGACCGGTACCCGAATAAAATGCCTTGCCTGGAGAAGGTCCATCACCTCCTCTATTGCCGTATCTTCTTTTATCGACACGACTTTCTGTGTCATGATCTCGAAGGCAAGGGTATTGTGCAAATCCATTCCTTTTTCCAGGGCATTTAGAAGATCATATTCACTCACAAGCCCAATCAGTCTTTTTTCCTTGTCGATAATCGGGATACTGCCAAAGCCTTTTTTGAATATTTTTTCCACCAGCACATCGCAGTAAACTTCTTTCCCGAAACAGCAAAGATCCCTTACCATGATGCGAGAAGCGACCATTTCTACCATACTTTTCCCACCGGGACGAAAAGCGAGTCGTTGTTCCATAGCTTAAATCCTTCCTCTTATATTTGTTGTTTATGCGGGCAACGATTGTGGCGCTGCCTGCCTATCCAGAATTATCTCAAGTAGCCCATGTATCATCGTGCTTTTAGCTAGATCAGATAGTCTAGCCCCGAATATCGAACAAAATCTCAATTTTGTCAAGACGAAACCTGCCCTATTGACCGACCGAACCGGATCAAAGCTGAAGTGCGATACACCCAGATATTTTGTCTGTGCTCAAACGAACCGCCTTCTCCTGACACAGCTCAATCCATGGCGGATGGCAATATCTTCATCAGACACATAAATCCTTTTTACCATGTCCCCTCCTCGACGAAGCCAAAACAAAAGAGATCACATAAGGTCATGCATAGACAGCCTAAATGTTTCGCCTAAGGTTTCTTACGCAGTGAAACGATCACTCCTCAAAATAAAAATGCCATACCCCTTTTGTTAAGGAATATGGCAACTTTGCCAAGGTGCGGCAATTACCACACCGTAATCTGCCGTCACAAAATGATGCGCCCACCTTGAAATTCAGTGAGAACGCAGCCTGATGATATATTACTTCTTTAGGAAGGGTCAAGAAGCTTGCAATTTGGGGAGTGTCTCAGTCTCAAGTTCAGCCCATCATGCCTGCGAAAGGGGATTGATGCTGGATTCCCGTACGCTCCCACTCGCAAGAATAAGAACACAGAAATTCGGCATTTCATTTTTGGACTGAATATTCGATTTCCGGGTGATCATGAAGTGCAGGTTTGTTGCCATGAGACCAGGTATGCTGGTAGGAGATGACCTTCCAAATATCGGCTTCAGACAACTTTACTTTCCAGGAAGGCATGCGTGTTTTTGCAACCCCCTCAGAGATTCGCCAAAACCAATACGCATCCGAAAATCGGTTGACCCTTTTGCTTATTCTAAAATCAGATGCGCCACGTTTTTTTGGACGGTCTTTTTTTTCATCAATCCCGTGACAGGTCGCACAACCATTGTCTGCTATTCTCAGCTTGCGCTTAAACTTGTATTGCAGCACCGTGTTTTCAAAGATTTTTTTCCCTTCTGCGATAATCTGTTTGTCTGTCCACCAGCCGCTGGGCATCACCTTTTTGGCATAGTCTTTGGGAATCGCTTTCAAGGGTTTTTGTTGACCAGGCTCACTCGCAAAAACCAAGGTGTGACTGAAGATCACCCCGGCAATGATCATTTTTGACATGAGGGAGATCTTTTCTTTAAAAATCATTTTTTTCCTAATCTTGGGGGAAACCAGAATGCTTCAGACCTTGCAGAACTTTCTTATATCGTCAGACATCATTTGGTCTTTCAACCATCGGCAGGAGTCTTATGTCTCATGTGGCAACAAGGATGAGGTCTATTAAATGTTCCATGCCGTCACAATCGACAACAACACAAAATACATCGTAGAGTTCTCCCTCTTCTCCCGTGCGAAAAACAATATCCGCATTCGGATTCGAAGAGGAAATCATACCGCTACTAATTTCTTCGTCCGAGTCAAATAAAAGGACAAACTCATGCTCCTCTTCTGGTTTTCCCACATGCTCGAAGATGAGTTTGATCTTCTGTTCTTTGGGTATTTCAACCCGTTCACCAAGTGCCTTGCCATTGGCATCAAAAAAACCCTGTTCATTAACCTTAATAACGAGTTCAAATGGCACAGACCCAGCTTGTAAGTGTAACGGCAGTACACCGATCATGATGAAAATCGAGAGCATGTTTACTATCGCAATTTTCATTTTCATTTTCATTCGTTTCATCGCTCCCTTTTTATTGTTTTCGTGGGCAACATGACAAGGCAATCAACACCTAATCGACTCAACTCATTATACCTGATTCTACTCAAGATTAGTGCAGAGATTGGGTAAATACCCATTCTGTCTTCAGGCTACCGAAAAAAATTCTCAGCCACTGGGTTGTGCCCCAAAGGCAGGTTCCGCCTCTATCTGCCGAGATGATTTCTCTCGTTTCTGCCATGAATAATAACCACTTTGGCTCACACGCATCACTTGTCAAAAGAAAGGGTCAAGTCTACGTTTGACTCTTTCTCCTTCTAGCTTTATTTTCTCGACACGCTTTCTCATTTCCATTTTATAACATCCCTTCTGCTGTTTGTTTATCCATCAGGTATATACGGAAGGAAAGATTTTACATGATCTTCGCTAAAGGGTCTTCAGCGACTTGTAGCGCAAGGTGGATATGCTTGTTCATTAGACAGAAAGCATGAATACGGTGTCCCTAGTGTTCGATCCCCTGCTGAACCAAGAGATAGAAATAATACCGGTCATTATCAGAGAAAAATATATCTTGGCCAGCATTGCCACGGAGCATGACATGGTAAACACCACCAGAAACATGAAGTCGCGGTTTTCGTGCCATGTCAACACGATATCAGCATAAGCCTATTTATAGACTTACGCAGGCCTGACCCCTTTCCCTTTCTTGCACTTTCTTGCAGGAACACTCGCTTGTTTAATAGATATAAGCCGTTCCGGTATCGGGATCGCCGTTACTTCCGTCTTCGAGACGAGCACCGACAATGGCATAATCCCCGCTGATCGAAACAGAGGACCCAAATTGATCGCTGGCCTGGGCGTCTGGTGCAGCGATTTTTGTTCCGGTATCCCAGGAGTTTGTTCCTGTTCTCTGGAATATATAGGCCGCCCCGGCAGAGTTTGTATTTGGTGCGTCGCCATCTTCCCAGTACGCACCAACAATCGCATAGTCCCCGCTGATTGAGACAGACCCACCAAAGCGATCAAGGTTCTGGGCATCTGGCGCGGTGATTTTTGTTCCGGCATCCCAAGTATTTGCGCCTGTTCTCTGGAAGATATGTGCCGCTCCAGCATCGTTTGTGTTTGGGGGATCGTCACCATCTTCAAATTCCGCACCGACAATCGCATAGTTTCCGCTGATTGAGACGGAAAAACCAAACCTATCACCAGGCTGGGCAACTTGAGCGGTAATTTTTGTCCCGGCATCCCAATCATTAACACCTGTTCTCTGGAAGATGTAAGCTGCCCCGGGATTATTCGAGACATCAGCAGTGTCGCTACCCTCAAAGGGTGCACCGACAATGGCATAATCCCCGTTGATTGAGACGGAAAAACCAAACCAGTCACTAAACTGGGCATTCAAGGCGATAATTTTTGTTCCGACATCCCAATCTTTAACACCCGTTCTCTGGAAGATGTAGGCCGCTCCGGCACTACTTACAGAGTCGCCAGCGCCGCCGTCCGCAGAATATGCACCGACAATAACATAGTCCCCGCTAATTGAGACGGATTCACCGAACCGATCCCTGGCTTGGGCATCCAGAGGAGTAATTCTTATCCCAGTACCCCAAGAGTTATCTCCTGTTCTCTCGAAGATGTAGATCGCCCCAGCATCGGGTTTATTTGGGGTTGGGGGATCGCCAGTGCCACCATCCGTGGAGGATGCACCGACAATGGCATAGTCCTCGCTGATTGAGACGGATTGGCCAAAAAGATCACCAGCCTGGGGATCTAGGGCGGTAATTTTTGTTCCCGTATCCCAGGTGTTGGCACCTGTTCTCTGGAAGATGTAGGCCGCCCCGGCATTATTTGAAGGATCGACAGTGTCGCCACCCTCAAAGGGTGCACCGACAATGGCATAGTCCCCGCTGATTGAGACGGAATGACCAAAGCGATCCTCGGGCTGGGCGTCTGGAGCCAGCAATTTCTGAACTGCTTCAGCAGAAAAATTCGGAATAACACTGATTTCAGTTGAAGAGGCACTCTCTCCCCCCGAAACAAGCGCCGTGACAATATAATAATATGTTGTCCCATTGGAAAGGCCCGTGTGGGTAAAGCTTGTGTCTGTGACACTGGCTATGGCGGTGTCTTCCGTTGTAACACTGCCGGTTATGTTGGAATAAATGATGTACGATTGAACATTTGCTACTGATTCCCAAAGGAGTGTCACTTCTCGACTTCCCGGTGTGGCAGTGAAGCCCTGTGGCGCGGCAGGAAGCGGGACATTGGGCGTGTCACTCACCTCCACAGAGGGCGCACTTTCTCCTCCTGCACTGGTCGCCGTAATGATGTAGTAATAGATGGTGCCGTTAGTTAGTCCGATGTCAGTATAAGGTGTCACAGCGTTCTCTGTGATGCGGGTATCCTGGGTCGTGACATTGGGTGCTGTGCTGCGATAGATCGAGTAGCTGACATTGGGTACAGGCATCCAAGCGAGTTCAATTTCTTGATTTCCCGCAGCGGTAAGGATGGGTCCGCTTGGGACACTCGGTGGCTGAAGGGCTTCTGAACTGGGAATGCGATTGAGTCGGATAGAAACAAGACCTTCTCCTCCAGGACCAAGGGCGGAAATAATGTAAGAATAGGTCGTGCCGTTAGCGAGCCCGCTGTGGCTAAAACTTTCGGTGCTTAGACTTGAAATGGCGGTATCTGCTGTCGTCACATTGCCTGTATCGCTCCAATAAACAGTGTAAGACTCCGCGCCATCTACGGCATCCCAAGTGAGATTCACTTCCTGATCTCCCGGTATCGCACTGATATTCTGTGGTGCGGCAGGGGCAGCCAGCTTCGGATCCCAGCCTTGCTCTAATTCTTCCAGGTTTGTACGGCTATCTCCATCCGTGTCCGTGAATATCATCGCAGCAGTGCCAAAATCAACGGGCGTGTCTTGGTTGGCAATGACCTCGGTATCCACATCTCCCGACACAGCGACTTCGATCTCTCCATATATTGGGTCATTGAGAGTAAACACCAAACGAAAGGTATGCGGCCCCGCTGGGATGGCCCCTTGAATTTCCCCTGAAAAAGCTTTGGTCTCCGAATCAACGACCAAGTTTTGCAAACGACGCCGGTCTTGCGGTTCTTTTTCGGGATCAATGATGATTTCGACGATGAGGTTGCTTTCGGTGACATTCGCAGCGTTTAAGGATTTCGGTAGCGGTGCGGAAAAGTTGCCATCGGAGCGCAGTTCGCTTTGAGACTTGTTTTCTGCTGCACAGCCTAAGAGGGTCATTCCCATCAACAAACTAAGGAAAAACATGAAATGAAGTTTTTTTACTCGATATAAAAACAAGGTTGGATCTCCTCGTTCTAAGGGGCATTTCCAGAGATAGAAACGGTTCCGGTCTCAGCCCCTGCGGCTGGCGCGTCTCCACCTCCACCTCCACCCGATCCCGCAGCCACACCCCCCGCCACAGACACGACAATTGCCCAAACCCACCATTTTTTGTACCAGGGTTTTTTCTCTGACATTGTTTGGACTTCCACGGGTTTCTCTGTGCGAAGTGCAAAGGGTTCTCTTTCTTGCGGAAGGATCTCTTCGCTCAGAAACGTTTCTTGTTTCGGAGCAGGCGGTGGCACGGGGGCAAGAACGATGTGTTCTTCCGGTTTTGCTGCTTCATCTTTGGGTGCTGCAACAACTTCAATTCGCAGTGGCGAAAAAGGAAAAGCACGCTGGGAGGTGTTTCCGGCATGATCTCTGGCTTGAATGTAGTATTCGATACCGGGGGTTGCAATGTCTTCTTTGGGAATGTGGGTTGTGTACTCTCCCCGCCAGATGGTTTCCATGTTGATGCTGGAGTAGATTTCCTGGCC
>UOGF01000077.1_pt1 | contig 74497 bp, 62 predicted proteins | sample 1989081 | NCBI WGS metagenome assembly UOGF01 (sample SAMEA4712195, study PRJEB27164) | hydrothermal vent metagenome | biome: marine basaltic hydrothermal vent biome; feature: marine hydrothermal vent; material: mineral | place: Pacific Ocean | collected 2011-06-14/2011-07-23 | depth 1719 m
TGCTTTCTATCGTTGATCTTGCGAAAAAAATGGGCATCAAACCCCCCGTGGTGATGGTTGTGGGTGAAGTGGTTTCTCTGCGCACCCAGCTGAATTGGTTTGAAACCCGTCCTCTGTTTGGTAAGCGCATCTTGGTGACACGTGCAAAGGCACAGGCGGGTGAATTTGCAGACCAATTGAGCAATTTTGGTGCGGAGACGCTTGTTTTTCCAACACTTAAAATCGTTCCGCCACCCGACCTCTCTCCCCTTGATGCGGCGATTGCAGGGATAGAATCTTATGATGTTTTAATTTTTACCTCGGTAAACGGGGTTTCCTATTTTAGACAGCGATTGCGTGCTTTGAAAAAAGATTTGCGGCTCTTGAAGGGACTTTTTATTTGTGCCATCGGTCCGCGCACAGCGGAAGCCATTGAGGATTGGGACTTACGTGTTGATGCCATTCCTACAGAATTTAAGGCGGAGGGGCTCTTGGCCTTACTGACCGCGCGTGGGGTTGCAGGCAAACGATTTTTAATTCCCAGAGCGCTTGAGGCACGAGAGATCTTGCCGGAGTCCTTACGGGATTTGGGGGGGCTGGTGGACGTTGTGCCCGCTTATCAGGCCCTGCGCCCGGTTTATAAAGACGCTGAACTGGAACGATTCTTTGGATCGGGTAAGATAGATCTTCTCACCTTTGCGAGTGCATCCACACTCCGTCATTTTGTCGAAATTGTTGGGCAAGAACGTTTTAAGTCTCAGTTCAAGGAGAGCCAGTTTGCCTGCATTGGGCCCGTAACGGCTGCGGCTGCCACAGCCTTGGGGCTTAAGGTGGTTGTGGTGCCAAAAGACTATACTTTTCCCGCCCTTACGGCGGCCATTGTGGATTATTATCAAAATTTGGCGTAAACTGGAATTGATTTCTAGAAGGAGATTTTTTTGGCTTTTCCCATCCACCGTCCCCGAAGATTGAGACAAAATAAAGCCATTCGCGGTCTTGTTCAGGAAACCCGCCTTGCCGTCGATCAACTGATTTTGCCCCTCTTTGTGCAACATGGCACGGGCGGAAAAAGTGAAATTGCCTCAATGCCGGGTCAATATCGACTCAGCATTCCCGAACTTTTAAAAACCTGCTCCGAAGCTTTTGGTCTGGGGATTCCAGCAGTGATGCTCTTTGGCATCCCCAAGGTCAAAGATGAAATGGGCTCGGAGGGGATGGATTCACAGGGCATCGTTCAGCAGGCCGTGCGTGCGCTGAAAAAAGAACACCCGGAGCGTCTGGTGATCACCGATGTCTGCATTGATGAATACACATCTCATGGGCACTGCGGTCTTGTAAAAGACGGTAAAATATTAAATGACGAAACCTTGGATTTATTGGTCAAAATGGCTCTGAGTCATGTGGAAGCGGGTGCCGACATTGTTGCGCCCTCCGATATGATGGATGGCCGTGTGGCGGCGATTCGCAAAGGCCTGGATCATGAAGGGCATCAGGAAACACCGATCTTATCGTATGCCGTCAAATATGCCTCTTGTTTCTACGCGCCTTTTCGGGATGCAGCGGATTCCTATCCACAATTTGGGGACAGGAAGGCCTATCAAATGGATCCCGCGAATGCACGTGAAGCCATCCGTGAAGCTGAGCTGGATATTGAAGAGGGGGCAGATATAATCATGGTGAAACCTGCCCTGCCTTACCTGGACATTATTCGAGATTTACGTGAGCAGTTTGATGTCCCGATTGCCGCCTATCAAGTGAGTGGAGAATATGCCATGATTAAGGCTGCGGCAGAAAAAGGTTGGATTGATGAAAAAAAGGCTATTTTTGAATCCTTGCTCTCAATGAAACGGGCAGGAGCTGATATTTTTTTAACCTACTTCGCAAAAGAGATCGCTCAAATGTTAATTGAAGGGAAATGACATGAAATTGCTCATCGGTGCTTCGAATATCAAACCGAACTTAGACTACCCTGTTGTTGCCATTGGAAACTTTGATGGTGTGCATTTAGGACATCAAGCCATTATCGCTGAGACCATAGAGCGCGCAAAGCAAAACGATGGGACTGCCGTCGTGCTTACATTCGAACCGCATCCGAGACGTCATTTGAATCCGGAAAAGACCTTTAAACTTCTGAATACCTTTCAGATCAAAGCACGACTGATTGAAGGGTTTGGCATTGATGTTACCTATGTCACTGAATTCAACAAAGCATTTGCCGAGCTTTCCCCAGAAGGTTTTGCAAAAAAATTCCTTCACGAAAAAATTGGATGCAAGGAGGTCGTCGTTGGTAAAAATTTTCGTTTTGGAAAAGACCAAAAAGGGACATTGGATGATCTGATTCGTTATGGTGAAACCTTGGGTTTCAAAGTGATCTCCCCTGAACCTGTGAAGGTTGAGGGGTATGTGGTGAGTTCTTCAGAAGTGAGAAAACAGTTGATGGAAGGCAATGTGGCATTGGCGGCTAAAATGTTGGGGCGTCATTACATTGTTGAGGGCAAAGTGATCCGTGGTGATGATCGAGGGGCTGCCCTGGGGTTTCCAACAGCGAACCTCCGTCTCCCTAACGAATTGATTCCAAAAGAGGGGATCTATGCTGCGCGTGCTGATTTTCTAAAAACAGACGGTTATGGCACAAAGAATTGTGTGGTGTATATTGGTTCTAAACCGACATTTGGTCAAAATACGCTCTCCCTAGAAGTGCATGTCCTGGATTTTGAAAAAGATTTGTATGAAAAACGTTTGCGTGTTGCATTGATCGATTGGGTGCGTGGTGATGAGCGTTTTGAAAGTGCAGAGGCCTTGAGTGTTCAAATCCAAAAAGATGTTGATAAAACCAGAGAAATTTTGGCCCGCTAAGTTAAGGATCCTTTCCTTCTGAACCTCTGCTTTGAAACCCTCTCTTCTGCTTGAAAAGTTTGCTCAGGCCATCAGGCGTTTTGGCCTTGCGCCGCAAGATAAGGTGCTTGTTGCGGTTTCGGGGGGACCCGATTCTGTTTGTTTATTGCACCTTCTCAAAAACCTTCCTTCCCCATTTCGCTTATCTCTCCATGTCGCACATTTGAATCATCAGTTTCGTGCAGAGGCCAAAGACGAGGCATTTTTTGTAGAAAGACTTGCAAAAAACTGGGGTCTGCCCGTGACGCTTTCTGCTCAGCCTGTTGCTCAAATTTGTAAAGAAAACGGTCTTTCAAGGCAGGCCGGTGCGCGTCAAGTACGTTATGCTTTTTTTGAGAAAACTGCAAAAAAGACAGGGTGTCAATGGATTGCCTTAGGGCATACTGCAGATGATCAGGCTGAGACCTTTCTGATGAGGATGTTGCGCGGTTCGGGTGTGAGTGGTTTATCTGGCATTCCAGAGCAGCGTGATGGAGGATTCATTCGTCCGTTGATGAATTGCAGCCGCTCCGAAATTATTCAGGAACTCTCACGCGCTGATCTTGCATTTTGTAATGATCCCTCGAATCAGCAGAAGGTCTATCTTCGTAACAAAATCCGACATGATCTGCTCCCCATTTTGGAATCATATAATCCGAAGATAAAAGAGGCATTACACCGAGAAGCAACTTTGTTGGGGGCTGAGGACGATTTGATCCATCAGTCCATGCTGGCACAACTCCCGAGACTTGATGTTCAGGTGACAGCAGAGGCGGTCTCTTTTTGTGTCGCGTCACTTCAAGGGCTTCACCTTGCATTGCAAAGGCGTGTATTGCGTTGGGGCATTGAGCAGTTACAAGGTCATCTCAATGGTATCGCATTTAAACATATCGAAGCTGCACTGCTTCATGTGCTTTCTGGAAAAGATGGAAGTATTTACCAGCTACCACAAGGTCTGAACGTTCAAAAAAATGGGCTGAAGTTCTGTGTTTTTAGAGGTCATCTTGAAGAAGGAAAAAATGAATTTCATCTCCAAGAAAGCGAATGTGCTTTGCCCAAATGGGAGGAGGCTCCTTTTTCTGTGACACGCGATTTTCCCTCTTGGAATCTGCGATTTCTAATCTCTTCATCCTCGAAACAGGACGATCTCTTTTCGGCTTGCAAGGCTTCTTTTGATTTTGATAAAATCTCCGGGCCTTTGTTCATTCGTGGATGGCGGCAGGGGGATCGATTTGCCCCGCTTGGAATGGGGGGGCGCCATAAAAAACTTCAGGATTTTTTTATTGATGCTAAGATTAAAAGAGTTGATCGTCATCGCATCCCGGTTCTTTCCAGCCCAGAAGGGATCTTGTGGGTGATCGGCCATCGCATTGATGCACGATTTTGTGCAACGTCTCGCAGTCTTCGTGTATTAACCATCGCAGTGCAAAAGTGTGTTTAAAGCTTAAAAATATTCTTATGCCCTCAAATTTTAGGACTTGTGATTGAATATGGAAAAAAAACTATTTGGAAAACCGATCATCACACAAGAATCCATGCGTAGACGCATTAAGTCGCTGGGCATAAAAATTGCCAGAGATTATCAAGGGAAAGATCTGATGATGATCGGGGTACTTAAGGGGGCATTTGCTTTTTTTTCTGACTTGGTTCGCGCAGTTCCGATTCCACTGGAAGTTGATTTTTTAGTGGTCTCTCGTCAACGAGACAAACGGCGTAAAGACGGCGGCACGGTAAAGATTATTTCTGACATCGCTTCTGAAATCAAGGGGCGGGATGTATTGATTGTTGAAGACATTGTTGATTCAGGCTATACGGTCACCTTTTTACGGGAAGAGATTCTAAAGAGAAACCCGAACTCCTTAAAGTTTTGCACCTTGCTCAACAAACCTGAGCGCCGAAAGATTCAAGTTGAAATTGATTACATCTGTTTTGAAATTCCGGATCGATATGTCGTTGGTTATGGACTCGACTATAAAAACAAGTATCGCAACCTGCCCTACATTGCTGCATTGGACAATATCACTGCAGAGTAATGTCTCAAATTTGTCGGCCCTTGAATTCCCCGGTCTCAGGGCTTATGATTAGAAGATACGGGTAGTCCCACCGAAGTGAAAATGCTGATTGTCAGTGGTTATCGGGTATGTTAAACTGCGAAATAGGCACTCTAGTCCCTTATCCAATTTAAGAGAAGGTGTTTGACTTTTAGGAGAACCAGATGAATCCTCGTTCAAAAAACCTGGCCCTTTGGTTTGTTGTGGGCCTGTTTATGATTTTATTGTTTAATTTGTTTAACACGACTGCGCGTCCGATGGAGGATGAGATCATTTTTTCGGATTTCATGATGAAGACGGAAAAGGGCGAGGTTTCTGAGGTTACGATTCGAGATAACTATATTACGGGCACTCTCAGAGACGGCACAAATTTTAAAACCTATACAGCCAACGACCCAGAGCTGATCAAGATACTTCGTGAAAAAAATGTGCGTATTACTGCAAAACCCCCGGAGGCACCACCTTGGTACATTACCTTTCTCATGACTTGGGGGCCTTTTATTCTTTTTATTGGTTTGTGGGTCTTCTTTATGCGGCAGATGCAGATGGGAGGCAACAAGGCCATGTCTTTTGGCAAGAGTAAAGCGAAGCTGCTTTCCGAAGAAAAAAAGAAGGTGACTTTTGCCGATGTTGCGGGTGTTGAAGAGGCTAAAGCTGAAGTTGAAGAAATTATTGAGTTTTTAAAAGATCCGCCCAAATTTCAAAAATTGGGCGGTCGTATTCCAAAAGGGGTTTTGGTGGTCGGCCCTCCTGGCACAGGAAAAACCCTCTTGGCAAAAGCAATTGCAGGGGAAGCATCCGTGCCTTTCTTTTCTATTTCCGGTTCTGATTTTGTCGAAATGTTTGTTGGTGTTGGCGCATCTCGTGTGCGTGATCTGTTTGAACAAGGGAAAAAACATGCACCCTGCATCATCTTTATCGACGAAATCGACGCCGTGGGTCGTCATCGTGGTGCGGGTTTAGGAGGCGGACATGACGAGCGGGAGCAAACCTTAAATCAGCTCCTGGTCGAAATGGACGGTTTTGAAACAACTGAAGGCGTTATTTTGATTGCTGCAACAAACCGACCCGATGTGCTTGATCCTGCCTTGTTACGGCCCGGACGTTTTGACCGTCAGATTACCGTAGGGCGTCCCGATGTAAGAGGCCGCTCGGAAGTACTGAAAGTCCATACAAAAAATATTCCGCTTGGGGCGGATGTTACTCTAGAGATCATTGCTCGGGGCACCCCGGGTTTTGCTGGAGCTGATCTTTCCAATTTGGTGAATGAGGCTGCTTTACTTGCAGCACGCCGAAGCAAAACCGTTGTTGAGATGGTCGATTTTGAAGATGCGAAAGACAAGGTTTTGATGGGTGTTGAGCGAAGAAGTTTGGTGCTGACCGACGAAGAGAAAAAGATCACCGCCTACCACGAGGCAGGTCATACCTTGATCGCAAAACTTTTACCTGGAACGGATCCTATCCATAAAGTAACCATTATTCCACGTGGTCGGGCCTTGGGCGTGACCATGCAACTGCCCAAAGATGACCGTCATAGTTACAAAAAAAAGTGGCTATACAATACGATTACCATCATGATGGGGGGGCGTGTGGCTGAGGAATTGGTGCTTAAAGATATTACAACCGGTGCAGGGAACGATATTGAACGCGCGACCGATATGGCGCGAAAAATGGTTTGTGAATGGGGAATGAGTGAAAGAATGGGGCCGCTTTCTTTTGGAGGTAAAGAGCAGGAGATTTTTCTCGGACGTGAAATTTCTCAACACCGAGATTATTCCGAGCAGACTGCGATCGAAATTGACCGAGAAGTCCGGCGCTTGATTGTTGAAAACTATGAGCGGGCCAAAACATTGATTACCGATAATATGAAGACGCTCGTCGCCTTGGCAGAGGCCTTATTGGAAAAAGAAACGCTGGATGCCCCCGAGATTGAGGCGATTGTCCAGGCTTGTGCCTCAAGTCCGAGTGAGTCGCTTACTGTCCCCGTATAAAAGCAGCCCGTATTTTATGCGAGAAAAGATTCAATGAAAAAAGAGAGGGACTCTCCTACAAGGGAGTCCCCTTTTTTTTCTGCCCCCTCATTTCACCCAAATTCTGGCCACTGGCGTTGTGGTCATTTTCTTTTGAACTATCAAAAACGTCCGCTGATCATGGGGATTCTGAATGTAACCCCTGATTCTTTTTCCGATGGCGGCCAATTTTTTAAACCCGAAAAAGCCCTTGAACATGCGCTTCAGCTTGTTTCTGAGGGCGCTGATATTATCGATATTGGCGGAGAGTCCACACGCCCTGGTGCACTTTCTGTCCCTTTAGAAGAGGAGGCAGATCGTGTTCTTCCGGTCATTCGTGCCTTAGCCCAACAAGTTTCTGTTCCCATTTCGATCGATACCCGAAAACCTGAAATCGCCCGCCGAGCCATTGCTGCGGGTGCTTCGATTCTTAACGATGTCAGTGGTCTGAACGCTGATGCTGAGATGTTCTCTGTTGCTGCCGAAGACAGCAACACTGCCTTGGTTGTCATGCACGCAAAGGGAAGTCCGCAAACAATGCAGGAAGCCCCGCGATATGACGATTTGATTGAGGAAGTCCATGCATTTTTTCAAGGGCGTCTCTCACAGACGGATGCCTTGGGAATCTCCAGGGATCGCATTGCGCTTGACCCGGGGATCGGTTTTGGAAAAACCATTGTTCATAATTTGAGCCTTATTCACAAACTGCCCTGTTTTTCTGAGTTTGGAGTGCCTCTCTTGCTGGGCCCATCGCGGAAATCGTTTATCGGCGACATGCTTGATTTACCGCCTTCAGAGCGTCTTGAGGGAACTGCTGCGGCGGTCGCAATTGCTGTTTTTCAGGGGGCGAGAATTCTAAGGGTGCACGATCTTGTTGAGATGAGACGTGTGCTTATGATTGCTGAAGGCATTCGAAAACAAGCGCCAGCGGAGGAGTGAGAAAGGGGAAGCCCTTAAAAAACCTTTTTTACGCTGGCGGGGGCATTCTCTTGAAGCCAATTTGAAAGTTCGGCTGTTTGATTTTTTTTAAATTGCATGCCCAGTTGGATAAATTCGAGTGTCTGTGCCAGCGTCCGTACTGCCACGCCTGGGCGGATATCTGGATTTTTAAAAAAATCAGAAATATCCGCATGCCAGTCCGTAGACCAGAGCTGTGCTGTCGACTGAATGATGCGTTGCGTGGCAAGACTGCCCCCTTTTGTGTGCAAGGCAGTCCAGTGTTGTTTGATGTAAGTCCAGCTTGTCCCTTGAACGACTGGGTTTGAAAGTAAGGTTCGAATTGGCTTCCAGATATCTTGTGCACGTATTTTGTTGGAGAGGCACAGATCAATGAGTTTACAGGCGAGTGCTGGTTTGTTGAATGTGGCCAAAGCAAGCAAGTAATGATCCCGTTGTTCTGGGGTTTTACTGCGTTCTAATTTTTCAATGAATTGATCAAATCGCTTTCCCCCATCGGAAAGGGCACAAAGACGAATGAGTGTTCCCACAAGGCTTGCGTCGATGGAGTGTGGTCTCGCCTGGTAGAGGGTTTGTCGTCTTGGGAGCTCTGATAAAATTTCTTCATCCTGTGCGATAGAACCCAAGGCCCAAAGTAGGTCTGCACGAACCAAGCGTTTTTCATCGTCTTCATTTTTATCGGCATCCCAGCCACACTTTTTCCAGAGTGGCGTGAGTTGCTGATCTACAAATGCCGCGAAGCGTGAATGGTCGGCTGGCAGGACGATCTGACGCGAAAGAATTTCCAAATAAGAGCAGATCTCTGAAACCAGTACGCGACTGGCATCGCCTCTAAAATGACAAAGGGCCTCCATAAAGACGGAAATGGGGTGATCTCCCCGAGAGCTTAAAGCCCATAAATCTCCCAAATATCCAATTTTTTCAATGGGATGAAGCGCTTTCGCCGCAAATTCAGATAAGGCCTTTGCAGTCCTTCCCTCGTAGGCTGTTCGATAAAAACCCGCTTCAGAGGCATTGCCGTAAATCCATTTGAGTGATCCTTGCACGGGAAGCGTGAGATCCATTTCCTGTTTGTCCATGAGAATGTGTTGCTCGTGAATGCTTTCATCATCCTCGTATTTGAGGGTCATTGGAATGATCCACGGGTTTAAGTCTGTCCCGGTTTTTTTGCCTGTAAAACGTTGCTGAGAGAGATGCAGGGTCTTCAATGTATCACCCGATGTTTTGATTTTGATCAGCGGAAAGCCAGGGCGGGTAAACCAATCTTTCGCGATTTTTTTGAGCGGCTGGGCCGAGGATCTTTCAAGTGTTGTCCAAAGGTCGTCGGCGGATGCATTTTGATATTGAAATTGTTTTATGTAGCGGCGGATGCCTTCACGAAAGACCGATTCTCCTAAAAACTTTTCGATCATGTGCAGGCAAGCTCCACCTTTTTCGTAGGTTAAGGCATCAAACATTTCTTCAATTTCAGCGGCATTTTTAACGTCTGCTTGAATCGCACGGCTATTTTCGAGGGCATCAAGCGCGAGTGGTACAGCCTTTCCCTCTTGGAAGGAGAGCCAAAAATCCCACTCTGGCCGCCATTGGTCTACAATTTTACAGGCGAGCCAGGTGGCAAAGGACTCGTTCAACCAGAGATCATCCCACCAGTGCATGGTTACGAGGTTGCCAAACCATTGATGCACAATTTCGTGGGTGATGACGTCGGCCACCCGACGTTGTGTTGCGGTTGAGGAGCAATTTTCGTCCAAAAGCAGACAGGCATCACGGAAAAAAATTGCGCCCCAATTTTCCATAGCCCCCATTGCAAAATCGGGCACACAAACAAGATCGAGTTTAGGGGTGGGGCAAGGCAAGTCAAAGTAGTCATTCAAAAGCGGTAAAACGGCCTGCGTTACTTTGAGTGCAAAACTTCCGAGCGAAACTTGTTCGGCCAAAGTCCAAACCGCGACGGCTGTTTCGCCAACGCGGATTTCTCTTTTTTCAAGGCGGGCGATGGCGACGGCAAGCAGGTAGGTTGACATCAGAGGTGTTTCATCAAAAGTGACCTTTTTGAGATTGCCTACTTTTTTTTCTTCAACAATAGGCATGTTGGAGAGCGCGGTGAGATGTGTTGGGACATTTAGAGAGACTTTAAAGCGTGCTTTGATTGCAGGTTCGTCAAAACAGGGAAACATGCGTCTGGCATCGGTGGCCTCAAATTGTGTAAACGCAAATGTTTCTCCTTGTACTTCTGTGGCATAAAGACCGCGCATTTGTTGATTGAGTTTTCCAGAAAATGCGAGTGAGAGTTGTTGCTCTCCTGGCGGGATCGTTTCTGGAAAGGTGAGTGTCATTGTTTCATCCGAGGGATGGATGGAAACGAGGGCTTCTTGTCCACAAAGTTGGGTCTCAGTGACGATGAGGCCGAGCGCATGCAGTGTGATCGTCTGAAGAGGCTTTTCGACTTTGAGTGAAATGAGCAGTCGTCCAGAAAAGACTTTCTCTTCCAGTTGAACAAACAAATCGAGTGTATAAGACCGGGGCCGTACACCCGCAGGAAGACGTCCAGAAATCAGGTTTGACATAAGGTCGGACTAATCTTGTCCGAAAGACAAGGGAAGAAGCACCCTTGTCTTGTCGGGCATGATCTTTTTATCTCCTTCGTGCAAGAAATTCTTTTCGATAAATTGAAGGGGACAGACCGACCTTGTTCTGAAAAACTTTGCAGAAATATCCCTGATCCGAAAAACCGACCTCACTGCTGACTTGTTTGATGATACGGTGAGGGTCTTTTAAGAGTTGTGTCGCACGAAAAATACGAATTTCTATGAGATAATCGTGAAACCCGATTCTGCACTCTTCTTTGAAAGAGGCGGAAAGATACTTGGGGTGCAGAGAGACCGCATTCCCAACGCCTTCGAGGGAGAGGTTTGAGGAACTGTGATGTCGGTCAATATATTGCACGGCTCGAAAAATTTTAATGGACAGAGAATGAATGGGGATATTCAATGTCTCATGAACCTGCTGGAAAGGATTGGTGCCCACGAGTCGGGCGATTTTTTGTTCGAGGACTTCGTTGTTCCAGGGTTTATCGATAAAACCATGGGGGCGAACATCAATCATTTGTGCCAGGACTTCTTTGCTCCCATAAGCGCTGATGAAAAGAATCGGGGTGACCCGGTCTTCTTTCCTGATTTTTTTGAAAAGCGCGATCCCATCCATATCAGGAAGACGATAATCTAAAATAATGAGATTGAATTCTTTTTTCTGCTTAAAAATGTGAAGTGCATCTTCTGCGCTTTCTGCGTAAGAAAGCTCGTACTTCTGCCCGAAAAGCTGTTTAAATGCATTAAGAATCGCAGGGTCGTCGTCAACCAGAAGAATCACTTTTTTCAATGTTTCCGTCATCGAATCTGTATCCCTTCTCTATATTTTTGTGATGGGGGGTACTTTGTTCCCACCCGGCTTCAATCGCCATGATATGTTTTGCCGATAATGAAAAGAGGTTCCGTCCTCTTTTTTCAGAAGGCGATCATAGCGATCTTGGCGGAACATTTTAGCATAAAATGACATTTTCTTAAAGTCCCTTCATGGTCAAAAGTACCTTGTAAATCAATGCTATTCTCACGTTCGTTTGGGAAAAATGATCCGTATTCCCATGGCAAAACACCTTCCTTTCACCGCTATCCTTCGGCGAAAAAGCAGGAGAAATCGTTCTTATCTAGATCCAATCTCGTCTCCGCTTTTTCATCATATACATATTTAACTTGCTCGTGGAAGCAAAAAATAGGAGATAATAGAGATTATTTATGTTGTTATGGGCCATGGACTATGTGCGGTGAGCCGCGTTTCATGTCCTCATCTTGATACAAATAAAGGAGAGTGCTACACTCGCCTTCGGCTGGATCGTGCAGGGTTTTTTTGTTTTTATTAAGGTAATCAAGGGGTTTCAATGAGAGTAACACCAGGAAATCCTTATCCCTTGGGCGCGACTTGGGATGGAAAAGGGGTCAATTTCGCCATTTTTTCCCAACATGCCAGCAAGGTTGAGCTTTGTCTTTTTGACGCCGTGCATGACAAAAAAGAAGCCCAGCGCGTTTTCTTAAGTGAGCAGACCGATATGGTCTGGCACATTTATCTCCCGGACGCACGTCCGGGATGTCTTTATGCCTATCGGGTTTATGGCCCTTACGATCCCATTTCCGGGCATCGTTTTAACCCAACAAAACTGCTTATTGATCCATATGCAAAAGAAATAGCGCGCACCATTCAGTGGCATGATGCAATGTCGGCCTATACTTTGGGGGAAGGTTTGGGTGCAGACACCCGCGATAATGCAGCTTTTGCCGCACTCGCCAAAGTGGTGGATACGGCTTATTCCTGGGGTGATGACAAAGCGCCCCGTCATCCTTGGAATGAGACCCTGATCTACGAAACCCATGTAAAAGGTTTGACGGCGCAGCATCCGAATGTCCCGGAAAAATTGCGCGGCACCTACTCTGGGGTCATTTCAGAATCCGTCATTGAACATTTACATGGTTTGGGTGTGACCGCAATAGAGCTCATGCCTGTGCATCACCATATTGATGACCATTTTTTGGTTAAAAAGGGTTTGTCCAATTATTGGGGATATAACACTCTTTCTTTTTTTGCCCCGGACTTGCGTTACGGCTCAGGCATCATGAGTCCTGTAGACGAATTTAAAATGATGGTGCGCACCCTACACACAAACAACATCGAAGTGATTCTTGATGTTGTTTACAACCACACCGCGGAAGGGGATGAATTTGGTCCCACACTTTCTTTGCGTGGCATTGACAACCGCGCCTATTATCGCCTCGATCCATCTGCAATGGATCGTTATATTGATTACACGGGCTGTGGTAATACCCTCAATATGACACAGCCACATGTACTCCAGCTTATTATGGACAGTCTACGGTATTGGATTCAGGATATGCATGTGGATGGGTTTCGTTTTGACTTGGCCAGTACGCTTGCGCGGGAACTGCACGATGTAGACCGTTTGGGATCTTTTTTTGACATCATTCATCAAGACCCGATCATTTCACAGGTCAAACTGATTGCGGAACCCTGGGATTTGGGTGAGGGGGGTTATCAGGTGGGCAATTTTCCTGTGCTTTGGACAGAGTGGAACGGGAAATACAGAGACACGATCCGACGTTTTTGGAAGGGTGATCATTGTCAGGTGGCAGAGTTTGCGACACGTCTTTCAGGCAGCAGTGATCTCTACGAACACGGGGGACGCAGACCTCATGCCAGTATCAATTTTGTGACCTGTCACGATGGTTTTCCCCTGCATGATCTTGTGACCTATAATGAAAAACACAATGCCGACAACGGCGAGGATAATCGAGATGGTGCGTCTTATAACGATACCTGGAACTGTGGTGTAGAAGGACCCACCGACGAACCCCGCATTAAAGCCTTGCGGGCGCGGCAGAAACGTAACTTTATGGCGACCTTATTGCTCTCCCAGGGAGTTCCCATGATTTATGGGGGGGACGAGCTGGGACGCAGCCAGCAGGGTAATAACAACGCCTATTGCCAGGACAATGAACTCACGTGGTATCACTGGGACTTGGATGTCGAACAAAAGACCTTTCTTTCTTTTGTTCAAGCACTTGTTAAAATTAGAAAAAACCCTGTATTGCGTCGTCATCGGTTTTTTCAGGGACGTAAAATTCGCGGATCTGAAATCAAAGACATTACGTGGTTTTCACCCAGCGGAGCTGAAATGAGTGATCAGCAATGGCATGCAGAGGGCTTTCAAGCCATGGGGATGCGGCTTGATGGGGATGCCATTGAAGAGCTCGACCGAGAAGGCCAAGCCATTACTGGAAAAACCCTTCTGATCTTGATGAACGCAAGTGCGACAGAGGTTCCCTTCCTTTTGCCTGCCCATCATGAGCACGTGTTTTGGCAAGTTTTGATCAATACAGCAGACGAAGTGATAGGACTCAGGAGATCCATGGAAAACGGCGGGAACCTATTTCCTCTACTCGCCCATTCTCTTGTTGTCTTTCAACTTGGATCTTTAAAAAGGCTTGCGAATGGGGAATAGTTTAGAAAAACACAGTGAGCATCACTTAAGTGAATCCGATATTACGGCCTTCCATCAAGGGACTCATGCAAGGCTTTATGAAAAAATGGGCGCCCGATGTGTCCGTCGAGGTGGTCATCTGGGCACACTTTTTCGGGTGTGGGCGCCGGGGGCATGTGCGGTTTCTGTGATTGGAGATTTTAATGGGTGGATGGCAGATGTGCATCCATTGGTACTCCGGAAAGACTACTCTGCCATTTGGGAAGGTTTTTTTCCCGATGTTACTGCGGAGTCCCTTTACAAATATCACATTCGTTCCAAATATCATGACCGCCCACTCGAAAAAGGTGATCCCTTTGCCTTTTCTTGGGAGGAGCCACCCAAAACAGCCGCCATTGCGACACATCTTGATTATGATTGGAACGATGAAAGCTGGATGGGGAAACGTGCCAAACACAATGCGCTAGATGCCCCCATGTCGATTTATGAGCTTCATCTGGGTTCGTGGAAACGAAAACCCCAGGAGGGCAATCGTTTTCTCACTTACCGGGAATTGGCAGAAACCCTCGTGCCTTATTTGCTTGAAATGGGTTTTACCCACGTCGAGTTTCTTCCCTTGATGGAACACCCTTTTTACGGCTCTTGGGGGTATCAAGTCACCGGATATTTTGCACCCAGCCGTCGTTTTGGTTCCCCGCAGGATCTCATGTTTCTAATCGACATCCTCCATCAAAATGATATTGCTGTGATTTTAGATTGGGTTCCCGCCCATTTTCCAAATGACAAACATGGCTTGGCCGAGTTTGACGGTGCGCCTTTATTTGAGTATGCCGATCCGCAAAAAGGTTTTCATCCCGATTGGAACACCTGCATCTTTGATTTTGGACGTCATGAGGTTCAGTCTTTTTTGATGAGCAGCGCTTGTTTTTGGCTAGATAAATATCACTTAGACGGCCTACGAATTGATGCTGTGGCCTCCATGCTCTATCTGGATTATTCTCGAAAAGCAGGAGAGTGGACACCGAATCAATACGGGGGACGGGAAAACCTGGAAGCCCTGGCCTTGATTAAAAAATTAAACGAAACGATTTATTTGAATTTCCCCGATGTGCAGGTTATTGCGGAGGAATCGACCGCTTGGCCCATGGTTTCTCGACCCACTTATTTGGGGGGCTTGGGTTTTGGCATGAAATGGAAGATGGGTTGGATGCACGACACGCTTTCTTATTTGGGAAAAGATGCGATCTATCGAAAGTTTGAACATTACCAATTAACCTTTAGCATTGACTATGCTTTCTCTGAAAATTTTGTATTGCCCCTTTCTCATGATGAAGTCGTTCATGGCAAAGGGGCTTTAATCGATCGAATGCCGGGAAATGACTGGGAACAGTTTGCACAACTGCGTTTATTGTATGGCTACATGTACGGTCATCCCGGCAAAAAATTACTTTTTATGGGATGTGAATTTGCACAGCGCCGTGAATGGGATCACGAAAGCAGTCTGGACTGGCACTTATTGGAATACAGTGCCCACAGAGGGATTCAGCGCTGGGTGAAAGACTTAAATCATTTGTATCGCTCTGAGGCGGCGCTTCATCAACAAGACTTCAGTGCAGCGGGCTTTGAATGGATCGACTGTGCGGATCGCAATCAAAGTGTGCTCGCATTTTTGCGTAAATCCCATGTGTCCTCTGATGTTTTTGTTTTTATTTGTCACTTTACGCCTGAGCTTCGTCATGATTATCGCATCGGCGTTCCTTTTTCGGGAAGTTGGCAGGAGGTGCTTAATAGTGATTCTGCCTATTATGGTGGGAGCGGTGCGGGCAATTTAGGCTGTGTCGAAGCCGAACCCGTGCGCACACATGGCCTATCCGACTCTATCGTGCTCACATTGCCACCGTTCTCCGTGTTGGTGTTAAGACGTGGTCCTTTAAGATGAGTAAGGTGGCAATTATTGGCGCGGGACAGGGTGGAACCTCTCTCCTTGAAATTTTTCATAAAGACCCCCTGGTTCAAATTATTGGCATTTCTGACATCGACAAAAATGCGCCGGGGATCCGGCTTGCACGAAAACTTCGCATTCCTGTGACAAAAGATTACAAACGGCTTTTGAAATCAAAAGAGGCCGACTTGGTGGTCGATGTGACGGGAAACCCCTTGATTGAAGAAGCGCTCCAGGCGGCTCGTCGTCCGGGCATGTCTATTATCGGGGGGCATTCTGCAAAATTTATGTGGCAGCTCATTGATGAACGCATCCGTAGCAAAGAAAAAATCGAAAAACATTTGTTGGAGTATCAGTCTCTCTACCGTTTGTATGTCAAAGAAGTGGAGTTGGCGATTGCAAAAGAGCGAACACGCATTGCCTACGATATCCATGATGGTTTGGTGCAAACCCTTGCAGGTTTGAACTACCACATCGAATATTGTATCGACCAAATCGAAAAAGACCCGAAAAGCGCGGCGGGTGCGATTCAAAAAACACAAAAATTACTGAAAGAAGCCATTGCGGAGGCGCGTGAGGTCGTCTTTAATCTACGTCCGATTTATCTTGATCGCTCTGGTTTGTACATCGCTTTAAGCAAGTATATGAAAACCTATCAAAAACAGTACAAAATTAAGACCCACCTCAAAACAAGTGGGAGTGAATCGGTTATTTTACCTGAAGCCAAGGTTTTTATTTTTCGGATTATTCTGGAGGCACTGGCCAATGTGCAAAAACATGCAGAGGCGACGGAAGTCACCGTGAAGGTGATTACAAAAAAAGGTGTACTCACGGCGGCCATTATTGATAATGGCGCAGGGTTTAAGGCCAAAAAAAATAAAAAGGACAAACAAACTTCTTTTGGTTTGGAAGCAATTTCAGAACGCGCTCGCCTTTTAGGGGGTGAAGCGACGATCAAAAGTCATCTTGGTTTAGGCACAACGGTTTCGATTGAAATTCCCTTACCTGAAGCGGCGGTATAATGAAAATTAGGCTTTTAATCACGGATGATCATCGTGTCGTACGGGAAGGTCTGGGTGCGATTTTGAAAACCAAGGCCGGTATCGATCTCGTGGGAGAAGCAACCCATGGATTGGAAGCGACACAGATGGCAGTTGATTTGAAACCCGATGTGATCTTAATGGATATTTCAATGCCGAAAATGAATGGTATTCTGGCCACCCAACTGATCAAAGCAAAATCGCCTGAAATCGGGATCATTGCACTGACCATGCACGATGATGATGCCACGATTTTTGAGTTGATCCGGGCGGGGGTGGATGGCTATTTGTTAAAAGATGCGGATTCTGACACCATTGTTAATGCCATTATGACGGTGCATCGGGGTGAATCCATTATCGATCCTCAGATTACAAAAAAAATACTGAGCGAGTTGAGGCAACAACGTCCCAGGCGTCGCTCGGAAAACCCTCGGGAAAATAAATATCATTTGAGTCATCGAGAAATAGAAGTGCTGAAAAAAGTGGCGGGGGGGAAATCGAATAAAGAGATTGCAAATGAACTCGACCTCAGTGAAAAAACGATCAAAAATCATCTGCACAATATTTTTTCAAAAATGAAAGTGGACGACCGAACCAAGGCGGCCCTAAAGGGCATACAAGAAGGGATCATCGATTTAGACGACAGCCTTGCACAGCTTCCTTAATCGAATGACCCCCTCTTTGTCCCCTGTCACAGTCTAGCCGTGAAAAGACACGCCTTTTTTTGAGGCATGGACTTCAAGGTCTTTTGCAATCAATTGGTCTTGTTCCTCCTGAAAGCGGATAATAATACGGTCGTTGACATGGATTTTTTTGAGGAGTGATTCATTTATCACAAAATGAAGGGTTTCCTGGGTTTCAGCATCCATTAAGGCCATTGTTCCCTTAATGGGATCCACGCTTAAGACAACTCCCATGTGTTTTTCAGGGCCCAAGTTGGAGCAAGCTGAGGCCACAACCGGGGCCAAAACGAAAAGACCCAAAATCGCCAGAAACGAAATACCTTTTTTTATGTTCGTGATCTGTTTCATCTTCTATTTCCTCCTTAGATAGTCTAGTGATCCTAAGCGCTTGTTCTTTCTAAGTCAATGAAGGGGGGTGCTGAGTCAGCATTTTTCTCGAAGGCGGGGCTTCTGTTCTCCTTTATTGAGATAAAGGCAAGGCCTCGTCGATGAGCATGATGGGGATGTCATCACGAATGGGATAAAGGACCTGACAGGCCTCACAAGCCAGTCCGTCTTTTTTGTTATTCAAATGGATGTCGCCCTTGCATTTTGGACAGGCCAAAATATTAAGTAGTTCTTCACTGAGTGCCATTTTTTGATCTCCTATTTTAAAATCCAATCGATTGCCTCGCTGAGGTTTTCAGCCACCGCCCCGGGGGATTTTCCTAAACGTTCTAATTTTTTCAGAGTTTGAGTGCCTTCTCCCGTTTTGACCAAGATACTGGTGGCGATTTCTTCTGGAGCGAGGGCCTTGGCTAATTCAAGATCCGAGCTTTTATCTCCCACGACATAAGACCCTGAAAAATCAATGCTGTGATCTAATAGCGCTTGTCGGATCATGCCGCCTGCGGGTTTGCGGCAGTTACAGGCTGAAAAATCTGGATGATGCACGCACGTGTAGATTCCATTGAGATAAGCTCCTTTTTTTGCCAGTAATCGTTGCAAATATAAATGCAAATGCCCGACGAAGGATTCGGGGAAAAACCCACGGGCCACCCCCGACTGATTTGTGACGAGGATGACGGGAATGCCTTTTTTATTCAATCGTGTGATGGCGGCGGCAGTCCCGGGAAAGAGCGTAAAACGGTCTATGGTGTCGATATAACCCGTGTCTGGATTGATGGTGCCATCTCGGTCTAAGAAAACGGCCGCCTTTTTTTTGTGTGTTTGAGATAATTGTTGGGTCGCGGCTGTAAAAACAGTCTCGACTGAAAGCCCCGTCATGCATGGATGATCAATGGGGCAATGGCGATGGCGGCAGGGCGCACAATCCACTTTATTTTGTACCATAAGATCAAAAGGCCCTGCCGAAAAAGTGGCCGCAGCGTTTGTCGGGCCAAAGAGGGCAATCTGCGGTACGGAGAGTGCCGATGCGATATGCATAGGGCCCGAGTCATTTGAGATAAAGAGATGACATGTTTTGATGCAGGCCATCAATTGCCGTACCGTTGTTTTACCGGACAAAATAAAGGCCGGATGTTTCATTTGTTTTAGGATTGTTTCAGCGACTTCAATTTCTGATCGTGCCCCAAAAATAAGGATTTTGGCCTGTTTTTCTTCGATCAATTGATCCGCGAGTGCTGCAAAATACTGAGGAAGCCAGCGTTTTGCCGTACCATAGGCGGCCCCAGGATTGAATCCAATTAAGGGGCCTTCTCCATCGGGCACACCCAAAGACTTCAAAAAATCACGGGCCGCTTGGCGCTCTTGCGAGGAGACCACAAGATAAGGTGGGCATTTTTCTTCCGCACTGGTGCTATCCCCTTCGGCATCCACGAGCCCTATGAGGGCCAGATAGGCATCGCTGCGATGTGGGGCGGGATTTTTCTTTCTGATGCTCCGTGTGAGCAAAAAATTTCTCCCGTCCGTCGCATAACCCACACGATTGGGAATTCCTGCAAAAAAGGCAAGCAGGGCGGCTTCAAGTGCATTTTGAAGCAAAAAAGCCATATCAAATTGTTCGTGTTTAAGCTCTCGACTCAAACGCCAAAGCCCGGAAAAACCGCGATGGCGTCCGAGGTCTTCGTAAGTCATAACGCGGTCGATGTCGGGATGCTGCTCAAATAGCGCCGCGACGGAGGGTTTGGCGAGCAGGACGATTTCTGCGCTTTCATGAAAACGGCGCAGCGCCGTTAAGCTCGGTGTTGCCATCACAGCATCGCCAATCCAATTGGGTGCGCGTACTAATATTTTTTGGATGGGTCTTGAAATCAATGGTTCTTCCTTGGGGCTTCTTCGGGCTGTGTTTTCCAGCGGCGATGTAGCCAAAGCCAATGATCAGGGTATTGTCGCACATAAGACTCAATCTTTTTTGTAAACAGGGTGGTGATTTCAATCATATCTTGTTTGAGTCGACCCGTTTTGGGGAGGGGAATGGGTTTTTCGATAATAAGCTGGTGACCGCCTTTTTTTCGGACGATAAACATGGGAAGCACGGGGGATCCCGTGCGCAGGGCGATGGTGGCTAAGGCTTTATTGGTTGACGCGAGTCGTCCAAAAAAATCCACAAAGATACCTTTGTTGCGGCCCACATCCTGATCCAGTAAAAACCCGATGGATTTTCCTTTTCTAAGCAACTTTATGATTTCGCCCGTCTCTGTGCGTTTGTTGAGGACCTCATTGCCAAAACGCTCTCGCATGGTCTGAAGTTTTTGATCAAGCAAGGGATTATTGACGGGACGCACAATGACATACATTGGCACACCTGCCACACCCAGGACGAGCGGAATCCATTCCCAACTTCCAAAATGTGCACCCAATAGAATGACCCCTTTATTTTCTTTGAGCGCAGCTTTGTAATATTCGAGGCCAATGATTTCACATCCTGCACTGATTTGTTCCGCGGTCATATCGCCAAGACGGATGGCTTCAATACCGGAGCGACCGATGTTTTCATAGACGCCGAGTAGAATTTTTGAGAGTTCTGCTTCGCTTTTATCTTTAAAAGAAGGACGTAAGTTGCCAAGTGCGATCAAACGATGTTTTTTATCAAAACGATGCAGAAGGCGACCTAAACCCGCGCCGAGTGTGACGGCCCGATCAAAAGAGAGTAGACGGACAAAACGGGATAAGAGCAGGAAAAAAAAAACTTCAATTTGGTTTTTCATTTTATAAATAATCTTTCGAGCATGTTCTCAGAGCCTTTTTTAAAAACCGGGCCAATACGCAGTGCATAAATTTTTGTGGTCTCCGTCATTAAGGGTTTGATTTTAACGGCATCTTTTTCTGTTGTCACGATCCATATATTATTTTGTTCGTTTACGCTATTGATGATTTTTTCTAAATCACTTTTTTTATAATCGTGATGGTCTTCAAAAATATGGGCAGAGGCTAAGTTTGCACCCAGGCGTCTCAGTTGTGCCAAAAAAGCATCGGGATTACCAATACCACAAAAAGGCAGTACAGATTTTCCACTTAAAACCTCAGGCGCAAAAAAATTGTCTGTTTTTAGATCAATGATGCCGATTGTTTCAAAATAACTTTGAAGGATCTGAGATTGATAAGGGGCGACGCGTTGCATCATCGCATCCATTGCAGTCTCATTTTCTACGCGCGAAAAGATGAGCAGATCCGAACGTTTTATTGCCGAGAGAGGTTCTCGCAAAGGGCCGCGCGGTAGCAGGTGTCCATTGCCAAAGGGCTTTGTTGCATCAATGATGAGGATGTTTTGATCGCGATACATTTTCAAATGTTGAAATGCGTCGTCCAATAGAATCACTTCGACCGCAAAGCGGTGGATGAGTTTTTGACAGCCTTCAAAACGATCCGCACAAACCACGATGGGGACACCCGAAAGACGTTGCGCCATGAGATAAGGCTCATCCCCGACGTCACTAGGGGAGGCAAAAATTTGTGTACCGTCCGTGACGAGCACAAGCGGGACTTTATTTTTCCTCCGATAGCCGCGACTGACGATCCCGACTTTGTACCCTCTTTTTTGCCATTCTTCTGCGAGATAGAGGGTCATTGGGGTTTTTCCTGTGCCGCCTGTGGTGATGTTCCCGATGCTCACAACATGGCAAGGCACACGCTTTTGAGCAAGCCACTCTTTTTGATAGAGCCACAGACGCAGACGAATGACAAAAGCATAAATCCAAGAAAGAAGTTTTAGGAGGAAACGCAGAACATTCAGTTTTTCTGAATCGTTTTCCCAAAGCCGGGCCAGCAGGGGTTTTTGGTTTTGTGTTGCCATTTAGCGTTTTGCCATAAGATTTGTGATGCGATCAAGATGACGTCTGACTGCGCCCTGATGTTTCAAGACGATGCCATAGGCCGCTTCAGCGCATTTTTTATAGTCTTCTGGATTTTGAGCGAGCGCAACCATGGCTTGGCCCAGTTGTTTCCCATCTGTGACTGAAATTCCACCCCCTGAAGCGATAAGTGCTAAGGCAATGTCCCTAAAATTCTCCATGTGCGGTCCAAAAAAAACGGGCTTTTTATGGGCGGCGGGTTCTAAGGGATTGTGTCCGCCAAAGTCTGCGAGACTGCCTCCGATAAAGATATAATCTCCCAAGGCGTAGAGCCGATTCAATTCTCCCAAAGTATCCAATAGAATCACGGGTCTGTGTTCTAAGGGGGCATCCCGGTTCGGTGCAGAAAGTTGGCTCTTGCGGATTGAAACAAGGCCGTGGTCTCTGAGTTGTTTTTCCAGCATTTCGAGACGATTCAGATGCCGTGGGGCAATCAACAGCGCCAGTGTGGGGAGAGACAAACGCAGGTTTTGATAGGCCTCTAATATTGGCTCTTCTTCTCCAGGCCGCGTACTGCCTGCAATCATTAAAGGCCTGTCTTCACTTAAAGCCAGTGTTGCCTTTGTCGGCATTTTGTTTGTGGATGCTGCACTGGATGCGGCCTGATCATATTTCATATTGCCGCATTCCTGCACCTGTGCGGGTGGAGCACCCAAGGCGATGATCCGTTGTACATCTTCTGCAGACTGCATCAAAAAAAGCGCCACATCTGAAAGTGCGTGCACTAAAAAGGGCTTTAGTTTCTGATAACGCGGAAAGCTATTATTTGAAATACGACCGTTGACCATGACGGTGGGAATCTTTTTTGCGGCCAGTGTTTTAAGGCAATTGGGCCAGATTTCGGTTTCCATAAAAATAAAAAGTGTGGGTGATATTTTTTGAACGACAGCGGGGACTATCCAGTTTAAATCAAACGGAAAATAAATAAATAAATCGCTATACGCTGCGAGATATTCCCGTGCAGCGGCTTGTCCCGTGGGTGTCATTGTGGAAATCATAATACCTGCGTTTGGGTATTGTTTGCGTAAATTTTGCACAAAAAGCCGGGACATCATGACTTCTCCAACGGACGAGGCGTGAACCCAAATGACTTTTTTGTTGCGAAGTTTTAAAAAAAAATCAGAGGGGTAGCAGCCAAAACGTTGTGTGATGTTTTTGCGATAGATGGGTTTTCTTAAACACGCACCCACAAGAAAGAGCATAAAAAAAGGGAAAAGCATCAAGCCAAGCAGGTTATAAATGCTGTAAAGGGTCCATTTTTTCATGACTGCATCTGCTTTTATTCGGCAGACAGTGCCTCATGTTCTGCAAGACCTTCGATGTCTTTAAATTGCATTTGATAGATTTTTTTATAGCGTCCATCTTGTTTAATGAGGTCGCCATGCCGACCGCGTTCCACAATCTGTCCGTTTTCGATGACACAAATACAGGTCGCTCGTTGAATGGTGGACAGTCTGTGGGCAATGACAAAGGTTGTCCGATTTTTCATGAGACTGGCCAAAGCTTTGCGGATCATAAACTCAGATTCGGTATCAAGTGCAGATGTCGCTTCATCCAAAATGAGAATCGGCGGATTTTTGAGCAGCGCCCGCGCAATGGCCAAACGCTGACGTTCGCCCCCCGAAAAATTGGCCCCGCCTTTTTCAATTTGCGTGTCGTAGGCTTCGGGAAGTTTTTTTATAAAGGTGTCGGCGTAAGCGGCTTCGGCTGCGGCTTCAACTTCAGCATCGCTTGCGTCCTCTGTGCCGTAGGCGATGTTCCAACGGATGCTTTCATCAAATAAAACAATTTCCTGGCTGACAATTCCGATTTGTGCGCGGAGCGAGGCAAGTGTGACTTCTTGTGTTGGAATACCGTCCATTAAAATTTGTCCGGTTGTGGCTTCATAGAAGCGGGGTAGCAGGTTGATTAAGGTTGTTTTTCCTGCCCCGCTGCTTCCAACAATGGCGATGATGTCTCCCGGTTTTGCTTCAAGTTGGATGTTTGAGAGTGCGGGGCCTTTTGATTTTGCGTAAACAAAACCCACGGATTCAAAAACAACTGATCCTTGAAGCTTGGGCAAGATTTTTTTGCCTGAATCCAGTTCCTGTTCATTTTTTAGATCCATGACTCCAAAAACCCGTTCCGCTGCGGCCATGGCCTGCTGTAAATTGTTGTTGGCCTGGCTGAGGCTTTTGACGGGTTTATACATCATGGAGGCGGCAGTCATGAAGGAGAAAAAGGTGCCTGGTGTCATGGCATCCGAAATCACACGGGAGCCCCCGTACCAAATAACGGCTCCGATGGCGAAGCTTAAAATGGTTTCAATCAAGGGCGAGGTAATTTCCCCGACCGCAATGGAACGCACGATGGTTTTGTAGTAGTTCGTATTTTTTTTCGAAAAACGTTCGGCTTCAAAATGTTCTCGGCCAAAGGCCTTTACGATGCGGATGCCTGAGAAGGTTTCTTGCAAAATATTGGTTAAATCGCCCGCCCGTTCCTGCTCTTTTTGGGCAATTTTTCTCAAACGTCTACCGATCATTACAATAGGAAGTGTCAAGAGCGGCATACCAAAAAAGACAAACAGGGCGAGCTGCCAATCCTGATAAAAAACGACGCCGACCAAGGCGACTAAGGTCAGGGTTTGCTGGAAGAGATCTTTGATGACGGTCGAAACGGCATTTTGCATCACTTGCACGTCATGCACGATACGCGAGATGAGTTGTCCCGTGGCTTGCTGGCTATGGTAGGCAATGGGCAATAAGAGCATGTGACGATAAAGGGCTTTTCTGAGATCAGCAATAATCCAGCTTCCAGCATAACGCATCATGTAGGATTGACCATAGGTGCAAATGCCTTTAAAAAAAGAAACCGCAATAATCGCGAGTGGGACGAGCATCAACATCTCTTGGTCTTTTTTCACAAAAATGTCATCAATGACGGGTTTAATCAGCCAGGCATAAGATGCTGTCATGGCTGAAACCACGATAGCGCAAAGTACGGAGCCTAAGAGCCAGAGACGATAAGGTTTTAAGTAGGTGAGTAGTCTGAGGTAAAGTTTCATGAATATTGCCCTGAAGGTGCTGCGGGGCGACTCTGTTTGTCTAATAGGCGATAGATTATTTTTGCAGCCCGATTTGAGGCACCCGGGGAGCCCAGACGACTTGAGACCTCACTTAAATTTTGTTTCATTTTTTTGTAGGCGTCTTTGTCTGTTAACAAATGTCGTATTTCGCTTGAAATACGTGTGGCCGAAACATTTTCCTGAACGAGTTCTGGAATAAAGGGTTTATCTGCGACGATGTTTGCGAGGCTCATGGATTGAATCTGGATTAAATATCTTGCCAGAATGTAACTGATCCGCGATATCTTGTAAACGATGACCATGGGAATATTGGCCAAAGCCCCTTGCAATGTTGCGGTTCCTGAGGCGATGATTGCCACATCCGCTTGAAAAAGAACATCATAAACACTGCCTTTGATTAAGGTAATCGGTAAAGGGGATGCTGTGGTCAACTCAAGGATGAGCTCAGTGGGTAAAGAAGAGGCCACTGGGATCAAAACCTGAAGTCCGGGAAATTCTTCCTGTATTCGTTCAAGCGCAGCAAGCATGGCGGGTAAGAGGGAAAGTACTTCACGTTTTCGACTGCCTGGAAGCAGGGCAATGGTGGGTGTTTTTTCGTTATTGTTTCTTTTGATATTTTTATCGGCCTTTTTGATCTCAGACAATTCGTCTAAAAGCGGATGACCTACAAATTCACAGGGGACATGGGCTTTATCGTAAATTGCTTTTTCAAAAGGCAGAATGACAATCATTTGATCGACGTATTTTGCAATGGTTTGCACACGTCCTGACCGCCAGGCCCAGACCTGCGGACTGACATAATAGACCACGGGAATGCCCATCTTTTTTGCCGCTTTTGCAACACGCAGATTAAAGCCTGAAAAGTCGATAAGCACGAGCAGGGCGACCTGGCTTTTTAGCAAACTGATGGCGTATCGATAGGCCTCCCAAATCACACGCAGGTGAAAGAGGATTTCGATCAAACCCACAATCCCGAGCTTTTTAATATCATAACGAATATCGACCCCGGCTTGTTGCATGGCTGTGCCGCCAAAGCCGATGAGTTCAATGGGGCGGTTTTGGCTCAAGAGTGCTTTCGCCAGTCTCCCACCGTGTAAATCCCCAGAGGCCTCTCCGGCGATGATCATGATACGGGGCGATTTTTCGCTGGGTTTATGCAGTGTTTCCGTGGACATTTTTAGGCAGTTCTAAATGACTTATGACTTAATTGGAACTTCTTTCATCAGGGGATCTTCAGTACTTTTTTTGATGAGATCGACAATTTGAAGGGCCACATCCAGTGCGCGTTGTCCATCCTCACCGGAGACCTTGGGCAGGTCTCCGGTTTGAATGGATGAGATAAAAGACGCGAGTTCCCCTTTGAGTGGTTCTTCTTTATTTGTGGAAAAGTGTTCTGAAGTGATTTTCGGACTGCCATCGTCTTCAAATACGCGCCGGAAGACTGCCATCTTTTGTTGGGCGTAGTCCAGGGAATAATAGGCGTCGTGTTCAAAAATTCTGATCTTTCTTAGTTTGGTCAGCGAGATACGACTGGCGGTGATATTGGCCACACAGCCATTTTCAAAAGCAAGACGGACGTTTGCGATATCAATCATTGTTGTCAGCACCGCGGTACCTGATGCGCGGATTTCTTTTAATGCTGAGGGAACCAGAGACAAAATAATGTCGATGTCATGAATCATCAAATCCAGGATCACATGCACATCTGTTCCGCGTCCCACAAAGGGTGAAACACGGTGACATTCAATAAAACGAGGATTATTCAGATGTTTTTTCAGTAGGATCACACCAGTATTAAATTGCTCAATATGTCCCACCTGAAGCAGGGCTCCGCTGGCCTTCGAGGTGCTAATTAAGTCGTTTGCTTCTTGAAGGGTGCTGGTGATGGGTTTTTCAAGCAAAAGATGTATGCCTTCTTTGAGCAGGGGCTTAGAGACGGCGTGATGTGCCGAGGTCGGCACGACAATACTTGCTGCATCAATCGTTCCATAGAGTGGTTTAAGATCAGTATAAACAGCGCACTCAAATTTTGCGGCAATTTCCACAGCGCGTTTTTCATCCTTGTCCACAACGGCCACAAGTTCAACATTTTCCATCTCAGAATAAACACGTGCATGGTGTTGGCCTAAGGAACCCACACCCACGACGGCGACTTTTGTCTTTTTTTTGCTCATATCGTTTCCATTTCGTTTGTTTCAGTATTGTCTTTCCAACCCACGACGGCGATTTTTGCTTCACGCGCCTCTTTTAAGAACTGCTCTTTATCAAGGACCAGGCTCTTGCCGACTTCCAGCGCGAGCACGGAAGCCTTGACGGCTTTCATGGTGCGGATGGTTTGTGGCCCGACCGTGGGCAGATCAAAGCGGAAGTCCTGTTGGGGTTTGCAAGCCTTAATCACCACAGCGTTTTCTTTGCAGAGTGTGCCCCCGCGTGTAATGGCGGCATCGGTGCCTTCAATGGCCTCAACCGCAAGAATGACCCCTTTTCTGACCACGACACATTGCCCGATATCAAGGGCACCCATTTTTTTTGCCAGACGAAATCCCCATTCAATATCGGACCGTTCTTCTTTTTTTAAAGGGCGTGTCCATTCTCCCGCTTGTGCTAAAAGTGGGCCGAGATACAAGGTGGAGGGTTGTATTGTGATATTTTCCCGCTCCAGTTCCTCGGCAAAGGCTCTGAGCAATACGTCGTCTTTTTTTTCTTTAATCCGACTCAAAATACTCAAGGCCCGAAAATCCGGCCGGATTTTGAAAATATGGGTTTTTTTGATTCCCCCGGCCATGAGGGCTTCCGTGACGCCTTTTTTTTTGAAAAAAGAAATAAGTTTTCCAATTTGCCCGACGCGTATCCAAAGGATCTCGTCCACCTGTTTTGATAGGGCGGGATCGGTTTCTCCCTCATGCGCAACGGCCAGGACAGATAAATTTAATGCCTTTGCCCTTGCCGCAAAAATCATGGGGAATTGACCATTTCCCGCAATGAGGCCAATCTTGCCTTGCATCACCGACAGATGCCTCGCTCCGATTTTTCAACAAAGGAGAGAAATCGGTCGACTTCTGGCAGGTTGGGCCATTTTTCCCGGCTTTGCTGTACGGCATCTTTTAAGGTTAAGCCGGAACGGAAGAGCAGCTTGTAGAGTAATTTTAGGGTTTTGATCTGATCAGCGGAAAACCCATGACGTTTAAGCCCGATGCTATTGAGGCCGTAGAGTTTAGCGTGATTTCCCGCAACACGTACATAGGGTGGCACATCTTGCGCTACGGCCGAGCACCCGCCGACCATGGCATAAGAGCCGATACGTACAAATTGATGTATCCCGGAAAGCCCGCCAATGATGGCATCATCTCCAACCGTAATGCAGCCTGCAAGCGTGGCGGCATTCGACATAATCACGCGGTCGCCTAAGATGCAGTCGTGGGCCACATGTGTATAAGCCATGAGTACGTTGTTGTTTCCAATCTGGGTGATGCCCCCGCCTGGTGCTGTGCCGCGATGCAGGGTGACGTATTCACGAATTGTGTTGTCATCGCCGACGACTAAACGACTTTTTTCGCCCTTATATTTGAGATCCTGAGGTTCAAGTCCGATGGAGGTAAAGGGGTAGATAACATTGTTTTTTCCAATGGTTGTCCAGCCATCAATGACGATATGAGAACGCAGGTGTGTATTTTTCCCAATCTTGACGTGTTCCCCGATGGTGCAATAGGGGCCGACTGTAACACTTGAATCGAGCACTGCGTTCTTGTGGATGATGGCGGTCGGATGAATATTCACGAGGCATCCTCCGACGGATCCTTTTTCTCCAGCATGGCTTTTAATTCGGCTTCGGCAACCAGCTGCTCACCCACATAGGCCATGCCCTTGAGTTTCCAGTAAGGAGGGCGCTGTCTCAGGACTTCGACCTCTATGCGTAATTGATCACCGGGAAGCACGGGTTTTCTAAATTTTGCTTTGTCGATGCCTAAAAAATAGACCAATTGTCCTTCTTTCCCATTGGCCGATTTATAAGCCAGAATGCCTCCCACCTGCGCCATGGATTCGATGATTAAGACACCGGGCATAATGGGGTGTCCGGGGAAATGTCCTTGAAAAAAAGGTTCGTTGATCGTGACATTTTTGAGCGCGACCATTTTTTTGCTGGGCTCAAATGAAAGTACACGATCCACGAGTAAAAAAGGGTAGCGGTGGGGTAAAATCGCCACGATTTCCTGAATGTCCATCATTATGCCATTTCCTTATCATTTTTTTCTCGCACGCGCTTGTCTTCTAGTTGGGTCACGCGTCGTTTCAGTTCGTTGACAAGGCTCCGTAAGCTGGGAAGTTGTTGAAGGGCAACCTGAGATTTCAGCCAGGATTTATGGGGAACCGGCGGAAAACCAGAAACCGTTTGTGCTGCCGGGATATCCTTTGTGACCCCTGACTTTGCACCAACGATGACTTGATCGCCGATTTTAACATGCCCTGCAACCCCAACCTGTCCGGCCAGTGTCACATAATTGCCCAGCTGACTGCTGCCTGAAATACCCACTTGGGCCACGAGAATACTGTGTGCCCCAATCTTGACATTATGTCCGACCTGAACGAGGTTATCGAATTTTGTGCCTTGACCGATAATCGTCTGTCCCATTACCGCACGATCAATTGTCACATTGGCTCCAATTTCGACATCATCTTCAATGATGACTCCCCCCGTTTGTGGGATTTTGTGGTGCTTTCCCCCATGAAAGGCAAAACCAAAACCATCACTTCCGATGACGCTTCCACTGTGAATAATGACTCGCTTCCCGATTTTCACTCCCTCTAGAATGGTGACATTAGGATAAATGATCGAATTTTCTCCTATGGAACTTCCTTCTCCGACAAAGACCCCTGCGCCGATTTGTGCATTTGATTCAATCGTTACGCCATCTTCAAGGGTGACCGATGGGCCGATGACCGCATCTGTTCCGATAACAAGGTGCTCGCCCAGTGTGGCACTGGCATGGACTCCTGGTGTTTTTTTCCTGGGCGGGTGGAAGAGTGTCAGCAATTTTGCAAAAGAGAAATAGGGGTCTTCAACAATCAAAAAAGTCGTAGAAAGCCCTTTAATGACTTTGCGTGTCATCACGACGCTTGCTTTTGTTTCCTTTGCTTTTTTTTCATACTTGGGGTGCGAAACAAAAGTGACCTGCCCTACCGTGGCCTCATCAATTGAAGCAAGACCTTCGAGCAAGAGATCTTCATTGCCGATGATTTGTCCATCAAGACATTTTGAAATTTTTTTTAAGGAGATTTTCATGGCGGACAAATCAAGAGGTCTCGAAGGTCTCTATTTTTTTGTTGTTTCGTTGAGTTGTGTGATGACTTTATCGGTAATGTCGTCTGCATCGTTGGAAAAAAGTACCGCGCCACCTTCCTTGGTTTTGTTAAGCACAAAATCGTAGCCTTCCTTCTTGGAGAGCGTTTTGATTGCAGATTCTAATGATTTAAAAAATGAATTGCTGGTTTCAAGCTTTTTGTCTTGGACTTCTTTGTTCATTTCCCGTGCTTTTTTCTGGTATTGGCTAAACTTCTTTTGCATTTCTTCTTGTTTCATTTTGACGGCATCGGGGGAAAGCAGAGATGCCTGAATTTTGAAATCATCTTCGAGTTGTCGAAGTTCCTTTTCTGCAAGATCAACGATGGTTTGTCGGCTTTGTACAAATTCTTCCACATTTTTTTGGACCCGGACACCCTCATCTGAAGTTGAAAAAACTTTTTCCGAATCAACAAACCCGACCTTCATGTCTTTGGCGAAACTTGTGCCAACAAACGGTAAAAGCAACATCACTACGGCATAAATAACAACTTTTTTCATTTTTTCTCCCTTTGTATTGTGGATGGTTCAATATTCATGTTTCCAATTAAATCAATGGGGAAAGCGGTCTTTAGTCTGGCATCTGCCGCGATCCTTGTTGTGTTCTCCTGTAGGAAATTCGCGTCATTAAAACAGCGAACCAATTGAAAATTCAATTGTTTTCTTCTTTTCTCCGGGTCTTTTATTGATATTGTAGCCTTGCTCCAAACGAAGTGGCCCTACGGGCGAAATCCATCGTATGCCAATGCCAGCGGCTTCACGCATTTCGTTGGGCTTGATTGCATCCCCCTCGCGAAAAGCGGCACCGTAGTCATAAAAAAGCAGAAATTTAACTTTGGCTTCTTTCACGATGGGAATCAGGTATTCCACGTTGAAAAAAAGTTGTTTGTTTCCGCCTTCGGGTTCTCCACGGAAGGCAGGGTTTCCTGTGTCGCTCAGGGGCCCGGCTTCTCCAAAATTAAACCCCCTGACGGTATTGATGCCACCGACAAAAAAACGTTCTCCCACGGGCAGTTTTTTTGTTCCGATGCCTTCGGCAAAACCAAAGCGGCCACGTAGCGAAAAAACATGTTCCCACCACATAGGAAAAAACCGACTGGAATCCGCAATGATTTTATAATAGTCGTTCTCTCCCCCGAGGAAGGTGCCTGCATATTCAAAAGAGATTGAGTTGCGTCCACCTTCTTTAGGATCAAAGAAAAAATCCCGTGTATCCCGAGAAAGTGAAAAACCGATGGAACTGGTCAAGGTATTGCCTAATGCAGCCTGTTCTATGACGCGTCGAGGGACACGTCGATCAAATATTGTCGCTGGCGTGCCGATATTTTCATCAAGGGTGGTGGCACAGGTGTTTGGATCGCTTGGCACACGACAGTTATTCGGGTCAATTAAGACGGATTGCCGATCCAGATTCGTGACTTCCAGGGTCTCAATGGTATAGCTAACGCTGCCTCGCATATATTCACCAAAGGCTCTTCCCAGGATAAAATCCCCTCCGGTGCGTTTTTCGTCGTAAACCCCAAAAAATCGGGTTTGGTTAAAAAGGTTGGTTGTGCCGGAGAGATTTTTGTCAAAAAGATAAGGTTCTTTAAAGGTGAGGGTATAGGTATCCCGCCGTCCGCCCGTTTGGACTTTAAATTTTAAGAGCTGTCCTTTTCCAAGGAAATTGCCCATGGTGATGTCAAAGGTGGCGATAAATTTATCTTGCGAACTGTAACCGCCCCCCACACTGAATGTGCCCGTTGGTTTTTCTTTGACTTCGACCTCAAGATCGACCCAGCCAGGTGCGACCCGTTTTGGCACGAGGTCAACGCTTTCAAAGTAGTTCAAATTATTCAATCGCTGAAAACTACGTCTTAAGGCCTTGGTATTGACCAGTTCTTGCTCATTGACCCGGATTTCTCGGCGAATAACCTTATCGCGGGTTTTGTTATTCCCTGAGATGAGAATCTCCCGGACTTTGACGGGATTACCTTCGATAACGTGAAAGGTAATATCCAGGGTCCGATTTCCCGGGTTTGGTCGTAAATCAGGCACGACATTGGTGTAGATATAGCCTTTTTGCCCATAATGTTCGGTGATTGCGGCGATGTCCTTTCGTATCTTGCTCCGGTTAAAGATGGTTTCTGTTTTGCTCTGGGTCAGGGTGGAAAGGGCTTCCGAGTCAAACACCACTGCCCCTTGATAATCGATGATGCCAATCGTGAACTGATCGCCTTCTGTTACAGAGAGGGTGATGTCAAACCATTCTTTACTTTTGTTGAGTGTGACCTCGGGTTCTCCCACTTCAATATTAAAATAGCCCTTATCCAAATAGAGATCTTTGATGCGTTCCCGGTCGAAGGAGAGTTGTTCTTTTTTATAGCGACCCGATTCGGTGATCCAAGAACTCATCCAGAAATAGGTGTCTGTTTCCATTTGTTTTCTGATTTCTTTTGACTCAAAAACGCTATTTCCTGTAATGGTGATGTCTCGGATATAGACCTGATCCCCCTCTTCAATCAAAAAGGTTAAGATGGCCTGATTGTCGGATAAACGTTGAACAATGGGAATGACGGTGGCATTGTAATAGGCTTCTGCTTCGTAGGCAGCTTCAATTTGTTTGACATAACGCTTGATATTTTGTGTTTCCAAAAAACTTTTTGTTCTAATCTGGAGGGCTTCATTTAAGCGATCTTTTTCGAGATTATCGTTTCCTTCAAAAATGACATCGGAAAGCAAAGGTTTCTCGCGGACGATAAAAGAAAGCGCAATGCCTCCTTCAAATCCTTCGGAAGCAACGTCAACCTCTTCAAAAAAACCCATGCGATAAAGACTTCTCACGTCGTTCTGCACCCGTTCGGGAGAAAAAACATCTCCTTCCTGCAAGCTGAGATTAGAGCGTATCGTCATTGGATCGATCCGGGAATTTCCTTTAATTTCGATTGATTTAATTTCAATTTCTTTGTCTCGAGCCTGAGCTATCGAAGAAAAAGCAAGGAGGATGAGAAACAAAAGAAAAAACAGCTTCCGATGTGCTAACAAAACGCCAACTACGCCTCAAGATCCAAAATCCGTTCATGCTATCATAAGCACTAAAGGCTGTAAACAAATAGGAACCGGTCGATTTACCCTAAATACTGTGTTCTTAGTCATTCCCCCTTCACGGCATCAGAAAGTACGTCTCGCTTAAAAAATCACTTTAGGCTTTGTCTTTCGGGTGATTTAGCCGTTTTTGTTGCCCTGTTGAGAGAGGAGATTTTTTATTGTTATTCAAGAAAAAAGGGGATCAAGGCTTTGGCGACGGTCTCTGCTTTTTCGATTTGAGGGAGATGTCCGCAGGCCTCGATCTTTCTGATTTCGGCTGAAGGAAGACGATTGGCCAAATGTTGCCAGTGGGCTTCCTTCAGCCATCCATCTTCCGTGCCCCATAATATGAGTACAGCTTGGCGGATTTCTCCAAGTCTTCTGTCTATTTCTTGAATTTCTTCTGGTGAGATTGCACGTAAAAATCGGAACAGGTTTTTGAGCTGTTTCAGACTTGAAAAGGGTTCAGCAACACGCTTGATGCGTGTGGGGGTGAGCAGAGATTGGTCATAAAATGAACGTGAAAAAATGCCTTTGATACAAAGTTTAATGGCTCCGGCGCGAAGCAGGTAAGGCAAAATTGTCCCAAATATTTTCCGTCGTGCGCTGAAGACCGCCTGGGGAACTTCGGGCAGTCCGTAGGGGTTTAAGAGGGCGATTTTGTGAATACGTTCAGGGTGTTTTTGCGTGAGTGCCAGAGACAGGCTGCCGCCCATTGAGTTTCCCACGAGAGAAATGCGTTCAATCCCCAAGTCGTCTAAAAAAGAGATGAGGTGTTCTGTTATGCCAGATAAACTTTCGGGCCAATCCGAGGGCAGAGGGCTTTTCCCAAAACCAGGCAAGTCCAGGGCGTAAACTTTAAAAGTTTGTGAGAGTCGGGGGGCTAGATTGTCCCAGGTTTGCAGGCTATCAAAAAGACCATGTAATAACAGGAGCGGTGGGCCAGATCCTGATACAGTGTAAGTCGGGTGGTGTTTCAAGGTGGCAGACATGGCAGACAGTACAAAGGTGTCTCTGAAATGTCAATGTGGCAACACTCTGAGCGCAATAACTTGTTTTTTTGATGTGATTTCCTTATATAAAGACGCCTACTTTATATAAAGACGCCTACTTTTGGGAGGTTCCAGGATGGACATAATTGTGGTTTTTGTAACGACTTCAAGTCAGGATGAAGCGGAAACAATTGCGATGAAATTGCTTGAAGGACATTGGGTGGCTTGTGTCAATATCCTGCCTGGCATGACTTCTATTTTTTTATGGCAGGGAGAAATTTGTCGGGAAAAAGAAGTGCTGATGATTTTAAAAACCCGGCAAGACTTGTTTGATCAAGTGGCTCGTGTGGTCAAACAGTATCATCACTACAGTGTGCCTGAAATTATTGCCGTGCCACTTGTTTCAGGGACGGAAGACTATTTGATGTGGGTGCGTGAAAATACAAAAGGGAAAAACCATGAATAATAGGGTTGTACTGGTTGTTTTAATCTTGTTTCTTGTTGTCTTAGGGCAAGCTCAGGCCAAAGCCGAGCCCATGTTTATTGAGCAAGACGGGATAAAAGTGGGCTACGACAAGGGTTTTGTGCTGAATGTCAAAGATCAATTCCAAATGAAATTTGGTGCCTGGATTCAGTTTCAACATGCGTATATTGATGACGAAAATGGCCCCAATAGCTCTACTTTTAAGCTTGCAAAAGGACGACTGCGTTGGTCTGGATACATGTACAGCCCTCAGTTTGGCTATGTAATTCAGTTGGAAGTGGCTGACCCAAATAATCCAAAGAATAACGGATCGAAAGAGACCGCTCTGAAAGATTTTGCGATTGATATCAAACATTACGAAAATGTCAGGGTGAGAATCGGGCAGTTCAAAGTCCCTTTCAACCGTCAGCAAATGGCATTTTTTGGTGATCTCCAGTTTGTGGATACTTCTTTGGCCTCAAAAGCATTCAATGCCAATCAAAACAATGCCAGGGATATAGGCCTTATGATGAGCGGTGCACACAATGACGGAAAACTTCAGTATTTTGTCGGTTTGTTCAACGGGAACGGGATTAACAAAGAAGACGATAACGATACCAGCCAATACCTTACCGTGGGGCGGATCGTTTTTAATCCATTGGGGGAGATGTCCATTTCTGAATCAGATGTTGCCAATACAGAAAACCCCTTGTTTTCGGTGGGAGCGGCTTATGCTTACGATGCAGGGAATAATGAGGGTGTTGTAAACCGGGGTTCGGCCAAAACCCTGGGACTTGAGTTTTCCTATAAATATCGGGGAAAATCTATTCAGGGCGAGTATTATTTCCGGAATGATGACCGAAATGCCGATGCGGATGGAGCCTATCTTCAGGGAGGAATTTTTGTCGTTCCGGAAAAAATTGAAGTCGCCGCACGCTATTCCCGTTTCAGCCCTGATATTGCGAACAGCGATGTAGAAGAAATCACCTTAGGTTTTAATCTCTTTTTTGCAGGGCACCGTCGTAAATTGCAGATTGATATTTCCAATATTTCCAATGACGTGGATCATACCGATGACCAAGGGATCAGAGCGCAGTATCAGATTGCATTCTAGTTTTTGCACTTAGGGGACCTTCTTTCGCTGTGGAAGGAGGCTATCTTGTTTTGGCAGTGGATTTTGATTTGTCCTGAAAATAAAACAAGCCCCCCTAAATTTCTTTGTTTCCCTCCTGGTTTAGTGCCCAAATCTCGCTTGCAGAGCCATTTGCTCGGTGTTATATTAACTGTATGGTCTTTCTGGAGCCTTTAGACATTGGGAATGATTGATTCCACTTCCTCCAACTTACTGGAGGAGATTCGGATCAAACAAGCGGCTTCCATTCGGGATGCGCTAAGACAAGCTGGGCTTTTCCGCTCCGAAGCGGACGGGACTGTCTTTGCTCAGACCGATAGAGATACTGATTACGGAAACGACCTCTGGCGTATCAGTCCAGGTCCTTTTTTTCTCAGTTCTACCGATTTTCATTTTCTTGAATCTCTTGGTCAACATTTACTTGCTTTTTACGAGGCCAGTAATCAACTCTATTTTGAAAGTCTCAATCATCGTGCCCCACTTTGGGTGGCAGACTATCTGAACCAGGGGAAACCCGAAGTTGTGCGGGAATACGCGCGGATGAAACGTTTTAAGCGAGATCTGCCGCTTGTGATTCGCCCCGATTTGATTCCGACAGACGATGGTATGATCGCTGCTGAGTTAGATGCCGTGCCAGGAGGCATTGGTCAAACAGCCGTCTTGAGTGCAGCTTATGCCTCAAACCCCGAATTTTCCTCAAAACTGATTGGTGGCGCATCTGGCATACTGACAGGTTTTGAACGAATGATTCGTGCCCGCTCTGATCAAGGTGATCCCTTGTTGGTTATTGTTGTCTCAGAAGAATCCAAGAGCTATCGTCCCGAAATGACCTGGCTCGCGAAAGCACTCAAGAAAAGAGGTTTGAGAAGCCTTGTGGTGACGCCCAAAGAAGTCTCTTTTTCCGAAGCGGGGCTTTGCGTTGATTTTGAAGGGAAGTCAGAGCGAATTGATCTGCTTTATCGATTTTTTGAACTTTTTGACCTCAAAAATATTCCGAAAGCAGAGCTGATGCTGTACGCGGCAAAAAAGAAAAAAGTGATACTCAGTCCTCCCCCCAAGGCTCATTTGGAAGAAAAATTGCTTTTTGCGCTCTTTCACCACCCGCATTTGAAGCAATTTTGGCAGCGCCATTTGAGCAAAGAAACCCATGCGGTGCTGGAAAAACTCTTTCCAAAAACATGGATACTCGACCCGGCAGATGTTCCGCCTCAGGCCCTCATTCCAGGGCTTGAAATTGGGGGCAATCCTGTGAATGATTTTCGGCGACTCGGAGATGCAACAAAAAAAGAACGTCAGTTCACAATCAAACCCTCCGGTTTTTCTGAATGGGCTTGGGGCAGTCGAGGTGTCTCCGTGGGGCACGACATGTCGGAGGCAGACTGGCGCAAAACCATTGACCATGCTTTGCTGCAGTTTCCTGAAACGCCCTACATCTTGCAGCAGTTTCACAAAGGTAAAAAAGTGCGAGTAGACTATGCGGATTTTGAAAAAGGCCGTTGTATTGAAATGATGGGGCGGGTGCGGCTTTCCCCCTATTATTTTGTTGAAGGTAAAGAGGCGTATTTAGGCGGTGTACTTGCTACAGTCTGTTCTGCGGAAAAGAAATTGATCCACGGCATGGTCGATGCGGTCATGGCCCCTTGCGCTATTTCTGATGACGAATGAGTGGAGAAGCCCTTGAAACTTTACAATTTAGAAGGTTGTCCCTATTGCAGAATGGTGATAGAAAAACTTGACGTGCTCGGTCTGACCTATGAGAAGATAGAAGTTCCGGGATGGCGTGGAGCCCGCAAAGAAGTTTTTGAGGTTTCGGGCCAATATACGGTCCCCGTGCTTGTAGACGGTGAGCTGATGTTTGATGATGAAGAGACAATTCTTCCATATTTGGAGAAGAAATACGGAAGCAGTAAGGACAATTAAGAAAGGCGAAAGAGGCCTTTTAGAGATAGATCAAGGTTTCCAAAAACGAGGAGAATAGCCACATTGGATCAATGGCAAAAAGACCTGAAAGAAAGTATTCATGATGTCGAAACCCTGGAAAAAGTACTTGGCGTACCGGCTGAGTCGGTTCGGGAAGTCGTCTCTGAGTACCCCATGCGGATCACGCCTTACCTCTTGAAACAAATTAAAGAAAAAGGGGATGCGATTTGGAAGCAGGTCGTGCCCTCTCCAGAGGAGGCTTATCCAGATACTGCATGTGAGGCCGAAGACCCCTTGCATGAAGAAAAAGACAGTCCCGTGCCCGGATTGGTTCATCGTTATCCAGACCGCGTGCTGCTTTTTGTGACCAATCAATGCCCAATTTACTGCCGATTTTGTACTCGAAAACGTTTTGTGGGTTCTCCTGGTACTCTGACGCCTGAAAATCTAGACAAAGTTGTTGCCTATATTACGGCGCACACTGAAATTCGGGACATTATTTTTTCGGGGGGCGATCCCCTCATGGTCGTAGACAAACTACTCGACCGCATTCTCTCTGCGCTACGCAAGATTCCACATCTTGAAATTATTCGTTTGGGCACACGGGTGCCGGGGAGTTTACCTTCACGGATCACGCCAGCCTTTTGTGAGATGGTCAAAAAGTACCATCCTCTTTATATGAACCTACATTTTAATCATCCTGATGAAATTACACCGGAAGTGAGTCATGCTTGTGGCATGTTAGCGGATGCAGGGGTGCCCTTGGGCAGTCAAACGGTACTTATGGAAGGCATCAATGATGATCCGCAGGTCATGAAACAGTTGATGCAGAAGCTACTGGCAATTCGAGTGAAACCTTATTACATTTATCAGGCAGACTTGGTGCGTGGCACACAGCATTTCCGCACACGTGTTGAAAAGGGGCTCGAAATAATTTCAGCCTTGAGAGGACACACCTCTGGCATGGCCGTCCCGCATTTTGTGATTGATGCACCACAAGGTGGGGGCAAGGTTGCGATTTTGCCTGAAGGGACACTGTTACACTTGGACGAAGACGAGGTCATCGTTAAAAACTACGAAGACAAGATCTTTAAATATCCTCAACCTCAGTCGTCAAAAGCTAATAATGAGAACGCGCTTCCAGTGATCGCACCACTACAAAGAGAAAGCTGTCATTAGGAGGAGTCCCCCCTGGTTTTTTTGTTTCAAAGGAAGACTTGTATTTGAGCAGAGAGAAAACCTGCAATTTCTGAGGTTGGAAAAGGCCAAGCATAAATAATATCTGTTTTCGGGAAATCCTTTTTCACTCCCGCGATTGCTGAAGGAATATCCCCTTTTGAATGGCTGCCACCCCGTGTCATCATGGGTGTTGTCACCAAAACTTTTTTGTCCGCGAGTCCCACTGCCTCTCGGATGGCCTTATCTAAATCGGGATCACAAAATTCATTAAACCCCACAATCACCTTAAATCTCGACTGTTTTTCGAGCTGATGACCCAGGGCCATTGACCCAAAATGAAAAGGGTCATTTTTTTCTGTGCGAGGCCACAAACGCATTTTTTTGTCCAGAAAATCGTGTCGCGCTTTCAGTGCTTTTGAGGGGTTTGTTGCATGTTTGAGCGCTGCCCGTATTTCAAAGAGTTCTTTGTGTTCTGTTTTTGGAAAATCCTTTGGGGGAGTGCCATGCATGGCAAGTACGATGATGATGTTTGAACTTTTTAAGGCATTTGTCATATCCTTATTTTGAAGGGCGTTCTTGTCTGCTGTCAAGTAAGACCTTAATTTCTCCGAGAGACTTCTGGAATTTTTTTGAGGTGGATTCGATATGGTGATGAAGGCTTGACAGCGCTTTGGCCCATCCGTAGTATGTCGCTTATGAAAAATTACTTGATCCCTGTGTTGCTGCTTTTGATTGGCTTTTTCACGCCGCCCCGTGTTTTTGCTGAAAGACCTTTTCAAGCGACGGAAACGGCGATTCCGACTGAAAGAGGGACTTATCGTGTGGAAACAGGCCTCTTGCTTGACCGCAGTTCTGCAAATGAGAAAAAATCACAAGTGGGTTTAAATTTACGGTATGGCTTGATCCAAAACTTAGAATTTGATCTTGAAATTCCTTATCTTTTTGCCGAGTCTAATGGTCAAAAAAAGAATAAACAAGGCGATATTTTGCTCAATACAAAAATTCGTTTTATCAAGGGGAGGGCGGCTAATCCCCTTTCGATTGCGGGACAAATGATTATCAAATTCCCGACAGCGGGGGAGAGCAAAACCTTAGGGACTTCAGGTGTCGTTGATGTGGGTTTTTTGTCCATTGCCAGCAAAGAGTTTGCTCCCGTGACTGCGCATATCAATTTTGGCTACTTTTTTATTGGCAATCCGGCGGGTCTGGATTTGTCGGATCAGCTTCGTTATGCCCTTGCATTGGAGTTTTCCCTTGATAATGCGTCTCCAATGAAATTGATTGGGGAACTCTATGGTCGTGCCGACACGGGCAATGCTCCAGATGCCGCTGATGTGGTTGTGATTGCAGGCGGTTTTTCACTGAAAGCCAATCAGACGCTGAGTTTAGATTCCTCCGTGGGTTATGGTCTCAACTCTAAATCCCCGGATTATTTGATCAATATCGGCCTCACCTATCGTTTCGACTAAAAGGGTGTTCTAGGGGTAGTGAACTTATGCTTTGTTCATTTGAGAATACCCCCCTGGTTTTCAAAAATAAAAAAGCCCTGATTGCAAATCGTTGCAATCAGGGCTTTTTTGTGTCTTTCTTAGAGAAAGCAGTGGTGTGTTAGACTTCGGCCATTTCCTCCAGCTCGACAAAAGCAGGCGCACCGTCTTTTAAAATGGCGCTGATGCGTTTGCAGTCTTTAAAGCGGCCTTTTAAGATATCTTCTGAGAGCAGGTCTTCGATCTTTTTTTGCACACACCGACGCATGGGACGTGCACCATAAATCGGGTCATAGCCTTCCTGAACCAGCCAATCAATCAACTCATCACTTGCTTCGAGCTGGAAGCCTTTTTCGGCGAGCCGTTCGTTCAACTCTTTGAGCAGGATGTGGATAATCTTCTCGAGATGTTTTTTCTCAAGGGGATGGAAAACCACGATGTCATCAATTCGATTCAAAAATTCTGGGTTGAAGGCCTTCTTCAACTCAGTTTGAACGGTATCTTTCATGCGCAGCAATTCGTTATATTCGGAAGACCGTTGAAAACCAAGCCCTCCGCCTTTACCCAATTCGCGGGTGCCCAAATTTGAAGTCATGATGAGTACAGTATTTCTGAAGTCGATTTTTCTTCCGAGACTGTCGGTGAGATATCCGTCGTCCAGCACCTGAAGTAAGAGATTAAACATATCCGGGTGAGCTTTTTCGATTTCATCAAAAAGCACGACGGAATACGGGCGACGACGCACTTTTTCAGTGAGCTGTCCTCCTTCTTCATAACCGACATAACCGGGAGGGGCTCCGACCAAACGCGAACTTGAAAATTTCTCCATATATTCCGACATGTCGACACGGATAAGCGCTTCATCGGTGTCGAAGAGAAAGCGTGCCAAGGCTCGTGCAAGCTCGGTTTTTCCGACGCCTGTGGGACCCAAGAAAATAAAGGAGCCAATGGGACGCCGATTGCCTTTTAGTCCCGCACGAGAGCGCCGAATTGCCTTGGAAATGGCTGCAATCCCTTCTTCCTGACCAATGATTGTCTTGTGGAGCTCATCTTCCATATGGATGAGTTTTTGCGTTTCTTCCTCTTCGATCCGGAAAAGTGGAATGCCCGTCATTTTTGAAACAACACAGGCAATTTCTTCCTGATTGATCGTGGGACGATTTTTCTCCTGACTCTTTTTCCACTCCTGTTTGGTTTCCTCAAGCAGTTTGCGAATCCGTTCTTCCTCTTCACGAAAACGAACGGCTTCTTCAAAATCCTGCAAACGAATGGCCAGTTCTTTTTCGTGAATGATCTCTTTTAATTCTTGCTCAAGGGTGCGAAGTTCATCGGGTCTGGAGTAGGCAATTAAACGTGCGCGTGAGCCCGCTTCGTCGATGACGTCAATGGCTTTATCTGGCAGAAAGCGATCTGAAATATAGCGATCAGAAAGTCGGACGGCCTCTTCAACTGCGGCATCGGAAATATTGACGCGATGATGAGATTCATAACGATCTTTCAAACCCTTAATAATTTGGACGGTTTGTGCTGTTGTGGGCGGCTGGACATGAATGGCCTGAAAACGGCGTTTTAAGGCCGAATCTTTTTCGATATGTTTTCGGTACTCGTCCAAAGTGGTGGCTCCGATACACTGCATTTCTCCACGGGCCAAGGCGGGTTTGAGCATGTTGGCTGCATCGATACTGCCTTCTGCTGCCCCTGCACCCACCAGGGTGTGCAATTCATCAATAAAGATAATGACGTTTCCAGAGGTAGAAATTTCTTTCATCACAACTTTGAGGCGTTCTTCAAACTGGCCTCTGTATTTTGTTCCTGCAACAAGAGAACCTAAATCAAGGGCAATGACCCGATGATTGAATAGATTTTCAGGCACATCCATTGCGACGACACGTTGCGCAAGTCCTTCAACAATAGCGGTTTTTCCCACACCGGATTCTCCGATCAAAACAGGATTATTTTTTGTCCGGCGGCTCAAAATCTGAAGCAAGCGTTGAATTTCATCCTGACGACCGATGACTGGATCAAGCACACCATCATTGGCTAATTTGGTCAAATCTCGTCCAAATTCATCTAAAGCGGGTGTACTGCTTTTTTTCTCTTTTTCACGGGGGGTCGATTTTCTCAGGAGATTGATCGTTAATTGTCGTGCAGTCAGGAGGTTACCCCCCAAGCTGCGAACAATCTTTCCTCCGATGCCTTCTTCCTCTCTCAGCAGACCGAGGAGGAGGTGTTCGCTGCCAATGTAGTTGTGTCCCAGAAGTTTTGCCTCTTCAACGGCATATTCGATGACCTTTTTGACACGAGGGGTAAAAGGAATTTCACCAAAAGTCATGGTGTTGCTGCCACTGGGCAGATTTCGCTCCACTTCCAGTCGGATTTGTTCTACTGAAAGTCCCATTTTTTTGATGACGGCAATTGCGACCCCATCACGTTCCCTGAGGATGGCCAAAGCGAGGTGTTCGGTTCCCAAATAATCGTTCTGATGACGCTCGGCTTCCTCACGGGCGAGAATGATGATCTTCCTGCCGCGATCTGTAAATTTTTCGAACATTTCGCCCCTCCAGGTTCACTGGATCTCTTTGTTTTTAAAGGATTTTTATAAATAAAGAGACCTGTAATCTTTGTTTTAATTGTATCTATGGCCCTATGGGATGTCAAGACAATTTTAGAGGCGGTGTCTTGACAGCAAAAGCAGGAATAGATTATTTAGTGACGCTGAAGGACGTAAAAAAATGCAAGAATTTAAAGAAATATTAACGCAGCTCCGGACAGAGGGACTTTATCGCGCTTTGTTGCAGATTGATTCGGAAGCAAGTGCGACTGTAAGGCTTCAGGGGCGCGATGTCCTGGTCTTTTGTGCGAACAATTATCTCGGCTTGGCCAATGATGCCAGGCTTAAAAAGGCAGCCACTGAAGCCATAGAAGCTTGGGGAAGTGGCGCAGGGGCGGCAAGACTTGTTTCCGGAAATATAGGTCTTTACGGAGCAGTCGAAAAAAAGCTGGCACAGTGTAAAGGCACGGCTGCTGCCCTTGTTTTTAGTACGGGCTATATGGCTAATCTTGGGGCGATTGGGGCGATCGTAAAAAAAGGTGACCTGATCTTGGCCGATCGCCTCAATCACGCAAGCCTTGTGGATGCTTGTCGTCTTTCGGATGCCCGTTTTCGGGTTTATCGACATCGGGATACGGCTCAACTTGAAATGCTCCTACAAAAGCGAAACGCTGGGCAAAATGTGCTGATTGTGAGTGACGGTGTGTTTAGCATGGAAGGTGACATTGCCCCACTTCCAGAAATATTACGTCTTGCAGATTATTACGATGCACAGGTTTATCTTGATGACGCACACGCAACGGGTGTGCTGGGTGAAAATGGTGGGGGTACGGCGGCGCATTTTGGGTGTTCAAGTGCACGCTTGATTCAAATGGGGACATTCAGCAAAGCTTTGGGGGGATTTGGCGGTTTTGTGGCGGGGACAGAAGATTTGATTCACCTCTTGATTAATAAGGCGCGTCCCTTTATTTATACGACGGCACTTCCAGCCAGTGTGCTTGCAAGCGCATTGGCTGCCTTAGAATTGTTTCAAAATGATCCCAGCTTGATTCAGCAGCTTTGGAGAAATCGGGCTTATTTTGTCCAAAAAATTTCTGAGCTTGGTTTTGATATTTTGGGCAGTGAAACCCCGATTGTCCCTCTTTTAATCGGAAGCCCCGAAAAAGCCCTGGCCTTTTCAAAACAGTTGCTTGAAAAAGATATCTTGGTCTCTGCAATTCGACCACCCACCGTGCCAAAAGGCACCGCAAGGCTCCGAGTCACGCTCATGGCAAGTCATACAAAAGAACAAATTGATGTGCTCCTACATGAATTGGAGTGTATCGGTCAGCGACTAAAGGTGATATAGATGAAAACAGTCTTGATCACAGGGGCTTCAGGGGGACTTGGGCAAGCACTTTGTTCTGTTTTTTCAAAAGAGTCGGTTTGTCTGGGTTTGCATGTTTTTAAACAAAAGTCAGAAGGGGCGGCCCTTGTCGCAGATTTTAGTTCCAGTGTTTGTGATGCCCATTCTTTTTCCGCTGATTTGCGCAATGCAGATGCTGTGCGAGAGATGTTCCGTGCTTTCAAACAAAGATGGGGAAGGATCGATCTTTTAATCAATAGCGCAGGCATGAATCGAAATGCCTTATTTCATAAAGAAGGTTTGGAAGATTGGGATCTATTGATGGCGGTGAATCTCTCTGGTGTTTTTTACAGCATGCGAGAAGCTGCGAATTTAATGAAAAAACAAGGTAAAGGCCATATTATCAATATTGCTTCCGGTGCTGCATTTGCCGGACGTGCAGGACAATCGGCTTATGCTGCCTCAAAGCGGGGTCTGATTGGTCTCTCTCTCAGTGCAGCAAAAGAGTGGGGTCAAAGTGGGATTCAGGTTAATAGTATCTGTCCGGGTTATCTCGACACCCCCATGACGGCGGCTTTAAGTCCCTCACAATCCAAAAAGCTCATTTCAGAAAATGTCCTGGGACGTGCTTCGACCTTAGAAGAGGTTTCCCATTTTGTGCTGATGCTTTCAAAAATGAACCATGTTTCGGGACAGGTTTTTCATTTGGACAGCCGTATCGGATGAGGACTCAAAAGAAGGGTATTTTTGTGACAGGCACCGGAACAGGCGTGGGTAAAACCCTGATTTCGGGAGCAATTGTCCGTGCGCTGGTGAACAAGGGCTATGACTGTGGCGTCATGAAACCCATTGAGTCTGGTTGTGATGTGGGAAAGAGGGGACTTCAGCCAAGGGATGCCCTTTATTTACAGCAAGCTGCAAAACTTCAGGATGAAATTGAGTTGATCAATCCTTGTCGTTTTCAAGCTCCTGTGGCCCCGTATGCCGCTGTGTTGCAGGGAGAGCCGGATGTTTCATGGCCTCTGATCGAGGATTGTCATCGGCAACTTTCTGAACGACATGAAGCCATCTTGATTGAAGGCGCGGGGGGATTGATGGTGCCTATTCGTGCAGATAAAGACATGAGTGAGCTCGCCCATCTTTTTGGATTTCCCGTGTTACTGGTCGCCCAGAGTGGTCTAGGGACAATCAATCATGTCTTGCTGAGTCTTGAATATGGAAAGATGCGTGGTCTTTCCTTCCTAGGGATTGTACTCAATCAAAGCACAGAACAAAAAGACAGTTCAGAAGCGAGCAATATCAAAATAATCCGTGAAAAAACAGACTTGCCCGTGATGTCTTTTCCCTACATCAAATCTAAAAATGATGATGCAACAGTGATTTCAGAAAGCGCAGCCTTGCTGGAGGGGCATCCCTTGATGGGCGTGATTCTTACTCTACTCAGTCTCAGATCATCGGGTTAAATGCCTCTTTTTTTAAGGGCATTCTTGAGTGTCTCCTGCCAAAGAGAGATTGTGTCTCTGGTTGCATCTTTTAAGGCAGAGGCCACGGCAACACCAGAAGCTCCGGCGTTGATGATGTTTTGAAGTGCTGGAAATTGAATACCGCCGATGGCGTAGATGGGGAGGGAGATCTGTTTTCGGATTGCGACAATTTTTGAAATCCCGACTGTGGGATCGTGGTCTTTTTTTGTTGTTGTTGAGAAAATAGGGCCGAAACCGATGTAATCAATTGTTTGGGTGGCGGCTTCACGGGCTTGTGCGAGATTGTGTGTCGAAAGCCCGATGACGGCGGTTTTTCCTAAAAGTTGTCTGGCCATGCTCACAGGAAAGTCGTCCTGTCCCAGGTGAACCCCATCGGCTTTTACGGCCAGAGCCAGATCAATTTCATCGTTGATAATCAGGTGTGCGCCGCCCGTATTTGTTATTTCTCGTATTTGTTTTGCGATTTGAAACATCTCGCCCCGCGCACGAGACTTGTCTCGGTATTGCACAAATTTTAGACCTCCGGAAATGGCCTCACGAAGTCCTTCAAAAAATGAATGCAAATCAAGTGTCACCCCTTTTTTGTAAAGGTTGGGATCAGCAATGAGATAGAGCGGAGGAAGTGCCATCAAAATGTGAGTTTAAGTTTTGGAATTTTCGATAAAGTGATCTAGAAAAGTAGTCGAAAACCGCCCTTTGATAAAACTCGGATCTTCAAAGATTCTTTTATGCAGCGGTAGTGTGGTTTCAATCCCCTCGATGACAAATTCTGAAAGAGCACCTTTCATCTTTGCAATGGCTTCATCTCGTGTTTGGTCATGCACAATTAATTTGGCAACCAAGGAATCATAATGGGGTGGAATAACGCTGCCCATATAAGAGGCAGAATCGACACGAATGCCCGGCCCCCCTGGCACGTGAAAAGCGGTGATCTTGCCGGGGCAAGGTCTGAAGGTCACGGGAGATTCGGCATTGACGCGGCACTCAAAACTGTGTCCATTGAGTTTGACCTGGCTTTGTTTGATGGAAAGCGGTTTGCCTGAGGCGATTTTAATCTGCTCTTTGACTAAGTCGATGCCTGTGACGCATTCGCTAATGGGGTGCTCGACCTGAATCCGTGTATTCATCTCGATAAAATAAAAATTGTGATCTCGATCCAAAAGAAATTCAACCGTGCCGGCATTAACGTAACGTGAGGCTGTCACCGCAGCCGTTGCGGCTTTGCCGAGCTCGCGTCTTAGTCGATCATCGACGACAGGTGAAGGAGATTCCTCTACGAGTTTTTGGTGGCGTCTCTGGATAGAGCAGTCTCGTTCTGGAAAATAAATCATTTTTCCTTTGTCGTCTGCGAGAATTTGGATTTCAATATGACGGGGTTCTATAAAAAATTTTTCAAGGTAAACCCCATCGTTGCCAAAGGCTGAGCCTGCTTCCGATTGTGCGGCGTGAAAAGCCGCCGAAAAACCTGTTTCTTCATGGACGACGCGCATGCCTCGTCCACCACCCCCTGCGACGGCTTTGATGATGACGGGATACCCAATTTTTCGCGCAAGCTCAAATCCTTCATTTTCTCCTGAAAGGATGCCTTCGCTTCCCGGGATGATGGGAACTCCATTTTTTGCCATGATGTCACGGGCCTTGGCTTTATCTCCCATCATGCTGATGCATTCAGGTAAGGGGCCGATAAATTTAATACCAGCAGATTCACAGACATCTGCAAAGTGGGCATTTTCTGCCAAAAACCCATAACCGGGGTGAACGGCTTCCGCGCCCGTAATTTCTGCGGCACTGAGAATATTTGGGATATTTCGGTAGGATTGTGCGGGGTCGGCAGGACCGATACAGACGCTTTCGTCGGCAAAACGCACATGCAGTGAGTCCGCGTCAGCCTCTGAATGAATGGCGACCGTCTTGACCCCTAACTCCCTACACGCACGGATGATGCGAAACGCAATTTCACCACGATTTGCAATTAAGATTTTACGAAACATCAGGCGGGCTCAATGAGGAAGAGTGCTTCGCCGTATTCGACAGCCGCGCCGTCTTCAACACAGGTTTTGACAATGCGCCCATCGATGTCAGACTCGATTTCGTTCATGAGCTTCATGGCTTCTACAATACAGATGACCTGTCCTTTTTTGACCAAGTCGCCGAGCGCAATATAGGGGTCTGTATTGGGAGAGGCTGCGGTGTAAAAGGTTCCAACGATGGGTGAAGTGACTGGGTGGTGAAGGGCATTGTTTTGTTCGGAAGCAGTAGCTTGAGTTGCTGTACTTGCCACCGTTTCGTTTTGTCCGGCCGCAATTGGGGCGATTACAATGGGTTCGGCAGAAGCTTTTTTGAGGCGAATACGTCTGCCATCCTCTTCCAGCTCTATCTCAGAGAGCTGGGCATCGTCCATTAAGCTGATGAGTTCTTTAAGTTCCTTGAGATCCATTTGTTGCCCTCATGGCTAAAGCGGAGAAAATGGTCATCCGTGGCAAGGGATGTCGCCTGTTTATTGCCGTGCTATTTGTTAACCCGCTCGACATAACTTGCTGTCCGTGTGTCTATCTTAATGATGGTACCTTCTTCGATATACAGAGGGACTTTGACGGTTCCACCTGTCTCGAGCGTCGCAAGCTTTGTTCCGCCGCTTGCGGTGTCGCCTTTTACGCCAGGTGGGGTTTCAGTGATTTCCAGTTCGACAAAATTTGGCAGGGAGACTTCCAGTGGCGTGCCTTGGTAGAACAAGATTTTGACGACCATGTTTTCTTTCAGAAAGTTTCTCGCAGTGCCGACCTGATCCGCTGTAATAAAAATCTGCTCATAGCTTTCGACATTCATCAGATGGTATTCGTTGCCCTGGGCATACAAAAACTGCATCTCTGTTTCGGAGAGATCGGGTTCTTGAAAACGCTCTCCAGAGCGGAAGGTTTTATCGAGCATATTGTTTGTTTTGAGGTTTCTTAGTTTTGTCCGGACAAAAGCAGGCCCTTTTCCCGGTTTGACATGTTGAAACCCCACAATGGCATAGGGTGCGCCGTCAATTTCTATCTTTTTTCCATTTCTGAAATCTGATGTTGCAATCATGCTCTGAGATAACCCCCAATTAAAAAATGTGACTGTGTATTCAGAACGGCTTGAAAATACACTTCCTAGGTGTCCTTTTTTCCAGACCCCGACATTGCTGGTATTTGTTTCTGTGTCTCCAAATAAGAGATCGCACCCAATAGACCCAAGAGATAACTTTGAGCGCCAAAACCACTCACCTGCCCGATGACCACATCGGCGATACGTGAAGTCTGTCGGAAGCTTTCCCGTTGATAAATATTGGAAAGATGAACTTCGACCGCGGGGATGTCTACGGCGAGTAAGGCATCCCGTATTGCGATACTGGTATGGGTATAGGCTGCGGCATTGATGACAATGGCATCGTAACGACCTCTCGCGGATTGAATTTGCCCCACCAAGTCCCCTTCAGAATTGGATTGAAATGGCACAAGCTCAGCGCCTTTGCTTTTGGCTAGTTCTTTCATCTGCTGGTTGATTTCTCCCAGGGTTGATACGCCATAACGCTCGGGTTCTCTACTGCCCAACAAATTTAAATTGGGGCCGTGCAATAATAAAATATGTCTCACAAGCCCAAGCTTTCCACCAAGTCTTCGGCGACGATTCTCGCATAAAACCGGGCTTTCCCGAAACTCTTTTCTGAATGGATGACAAAAACAATAAAATAGCCTGTCTTAATCATCCGCAGCACCAGGATGCTTTTGTCGGTAAAGATGGTAAACTCACTTGCTGTACCCAGTTCACAGGCAAGACCTGCTTGTTTTGCGACACTCCAGAGGGTGCCATATTCTGCCACAAGCATGGAGAGATCCACGGCGGTGTCGTTGGTGTACTCCTCTACGATGATGCCGTCACTGTCCGCAATCGCGGCACCCGCGAGTCCATCGACGCGTTTGACCACATCATCCATATGTTCTTGAAAAGTCATCTTCTTTTCTCCCCTTGGATGGCTTCGAGCCACAACTGTAAACGCTCTATTTTTTCTGTATTGGAGGGCGGTGTTTTTAGGTTATTTCTCAAGTGTACAAGTGACGCTTCCAGTCCCTTTTGGCTTTCGTGATCCTCTGGATTTCGTTTCAATAAGTTTTCGTATACATCGGCCGCTTCCTGATAGTGTCCTTGTGTGACATATAATGCGGCCATTGTCTTGTTTTCGTGGGGTTCTAAAGGCCTTGGCTCGTCTGGCCCAAGATCGCTGTGAGCCTCTTCTTGGGTCTGCTTGATAGAAGTTTCTTCAGAGAGCGGTTTCGTCGTTATTTCCGGCAGGCTTGTTTCAATTTCACTCGGAAGCGCTGAAGGGCTAAGTGCTTTCTCTCTGGGGTTTTCGTCTGTGGAAAATTCGGAATTCTGTTCTGCTGGTGGTAAAGGTACACTGGTTTGGGTTTCAGTGCCTTCGTTTCTTTTTTTGGAGATCTCTTCAAGTGAGGCCGTGGCCTCTTTATCTCCAGGATCAATTTTGAGTATGGTTTTATACGTGGTTTTGGCCTCAGCAAATAAACCTTCCTTCTGGTAAATCCCCGCGAGGCCTTTTAGGGAAGGAATATTGCTTGGGGCGATGGCGATGACTTCTTTAAACTGTTCTTTTGCTTCGAGGTGCTGTTTTGTTTTGAGATGGATTTTTCCCAGCATGACACGTGCGGCCACAAAACTTGAATGGGTGCTTAATCCATCACGGAGGACTTGGATGGCCTCTTCAAACATGTCTGACTGCAGATAGGCTTCTGCCAAAGGCACAAACAACCGAGAACTGGGGTTATTTTGAAGCAAATCGCTGAGTCTAGAAATTTCGGCGGAGCGTGATTTATCGACCATGATGCATCATTTAGCCTATGGCGACGACAGTATCAGACAGGGTTTCAAAAAAGAGCATCCTGCAAAAAACAACGGTTCAGATCATAGCAAATCGGCGGAAAAAGTCAAGAAAACAGCGTGTTTCCTGTGTATATTTAGCGATTAGTGCGATGTTGTTTGATCTCCAAGGCTGCCTTGAGTAGATGCTCGGCAATATGTTGTTTGAGTTGTTTCGGTGGAGAGGTGACTTTCCCTTTGGCATCAATCAGATGCACAATGTTGGTCTCCACATCAAAGCCCGCACCTTCTGCGGTGATATCGTTGGCGACAATAAGATCCAATCGTTTCTTTTTTAGTTTTCTTCTTGCATTCTCAATCACATCTTGTGTCTCGGCGGCGAAGCCAACAACAACTTGTCCTTTGGGGCCTGTGGGTCTCTCGGCCAGAATATCTTCGGTTTCTTCTAGCTCAATGAAGTATCCTGTTCCTATTTTTTTTATCTTTTCAGGGGCCACGTTCCGAGGTCGATAATCACCTACGGCGGCGGCCATCACGACAAGGCTCGATTCTGGCAAAAAACGCTCGACGGCTATTTTCATTTCTTTGGCCGAGCGAACACGAATCAATTCGACGTCTTCTGGTTCAGGCAGTGCTGTTGGGCCACTGATCAAAACAACCCTTGCTCCCCATCGCTTCGCTGTTTCTGCAATGGCATAACCCATTTTCCCAGAGGATCGGTTGGAAATAAAACGTACGGGATCGATGGCTTCTTCAGTAGGTCCCGCAGTGACCAGTACCCGCTCTCCTGCCATTAGAGGGGGTGTTTCGGAGAAAATATTCAAGACTTGTTTTAGAATATTTTCTGGCTCGGAAAAACGACCCATGCCTGTTTTTCCAGAGGCGAGTCGCCCGACTTCAGGGCCGATGATTTTAAGCCCGCGTTTTATTAAAATCGAGACATTGTCTTGTGTTGCGGGGTGGGCCCACATGCCTAAATCCATTGCAGGGGCAATGATGACAGGAGCGGTCGTTGCCAGCAGGATGCTGGAGAGCAGGTCGTCATTGAGACCCATGACCATCTTGGCCATGAAATGCGCGGTGACGGGTGCAATTAAGACCAGGTCGGCCTCTTGCGCCAAGTGGATGTGCGCCATTTCGTTCTCAGATTCAAACAGATCTGTTTGTACGGGGTGCTCCGAAAAGACCTGAAGTGTGAGCGCTGGCACAAAGCGTGCGGCTGTTTTTGTGAGCACCACGCGAACTTCAGCACCTGCGGCTTTGAGGTCTCGCAATAGAGTAAGAGATTTATAGGCCGCGATACTTCCGGTGATGCCCAGGAGAACTGTTTTCCCGGAAAGGGCTGTGTTCCCCACGGGAGGTCCGCCAGAGCCTGTCGCTACGATCATCTAAGTCCGACTGATTCCTAGTTCGTTTTTGTTCCCGGTGTGGAGAGATCAGGTAAGTCGTCTTTTTTAGAAACGGCTCCCAAAAGAATGTTTAAATCTTTTCGGGCCTGAGTAGTGCCGTCGCTCTCTCTTTCGGCAAGCATGGCGCGGCGTTTGACCTCTTCCCGAATGCGTCGTTCTTCCTGTAGGGCGGTGACTGCTTCTTCGCCATAGAGGATATCGAGCTTATTTGAAACGATTTCTTCAATGGCAACGGTGGTCTCTTTTTGATCAACACCGGGTTCGAGCAAGGGTTCAGAGCCTTCCATAAGTTGACGTGCGCGTTGTGCCGCAACAATGACTAAACGAAATCGTGAATCAATGGGGGCCTCTTCAATGTCTACGGGTAGTGAAACAACATCCATAAAACGTCCTCTCTTATTTAAATGAGCATGCTGAAATTCCACCCACCCTTCATATTTTTCTTAGCTTGAAGGACTAAAGGTGGCTGATAAAGCGCTCTTTCACCCAATCACGGGTATTCGATTTTAAACGACTGCGCTCTGCAAAAATAATAGCCTGTAAGTTTTTTTGTGCCTTTTCAAGGTCTTCATTGATGATCAAGTACTGATAACGATCATAACATTTTATTTCATCGCCTGCTTTTTTCAGACGTCTTGCAATTTCCTCGGGTGCGTCGGAACCTCGATTTTCTAAACGTTGCCGTAATATATCAAAAGAAGGGGGGAGAATGTAAATATAAATGCACTCGGATGATGCCGCTTGAAGCTGCATCGCACCTTGTGTGTCAATATCGAGCAGGACATCAATACCTTGATCCCGCCACGTGGCGAGCTGCTTTTTTGAGGTCCCGTAATAATTTCCGTGGACTTCGGCCCACTCAAGAAACTCGCCTGTAGTAATGCCTGTTTTAAATGTGTTTTTATCCACAAAAAAGTAATCTTGCCCATTAACTTCTCCGCTCCTGGCAGGGCGCGTGGTGTGAGAAATTGAAAACTGAAGGGTGCTCATTTCGCTCAAAACAGCCCTGCAAAGCGAGGTTTTTCCTGCGCCAGAAGGTGCGGAAACGACAAAAGACAAACCTTTTTTGATCATGGGTATGTTAGGCAATGTTTTGAACCTGTTCGCGCATTTTTTCGAGCTCGCCCTTCATGGCAAGCACGCTCATGGAAATCGTTTGATTCCCAGATTTTGAGCCTAAAGTATTCACTTCACGGAACATCTCCTGGATGAGGAAGTCCAGACTGCGTCCGAGCACGCCGCCTGTTTTTAGCAGTGATTTAAATTGATCAATGTGTGCTGAGAGCCGGGTGCGTTCCTCGCTGATATCTGAGCGTTCTGCAAAAATGGCGACTTCTTGCGCGAGACGGACGGGATCGATTTCTATGCCCCCGGTGAGCTTTGCAATACGTGTTTTTAGGGCAATTTGACGTGAGCGCGTGACGTCTTGTTCTTGTTTTTTTACTGTAGTGAGCAGTTTTGAGATGTTTTGAAGTCTTGTTTTTAGATCGCTCACAAGGGCTTTGCCTTCATGTTTTCGCATTTTTTCAAGCGCGGTCATGGCCCGTGAGAAGGTTTTATTCAAGAGAGTTTCCAATTCAGGCGAAGGGGCACTCACTTCTTTCGTCGTGATGACATCGCGAAACTGGCTCATGAGGGCGACATCAATTTCTCCTGAAAGCCCCAAGGATTTTTTTAATGTTGTGAGCATTTTATGGTAGTTCGCGGCTGCTTCAAGGTTTAAGACCAACTTTTTTTCGGATGCGCCTGATCCACTGAGGGTGACCGAAAGATCTATTCGGCCCCGCTCAAAACGATTTTGTAAGGCTTTTTTTAGGATCTCTTCTTGAGCCGCAAGCAGTCGTGGCAATCGTATCACGACGCTGGCATGTCGATGATTGACAGCACGCAGCTCGACACAAAGCGTGATCTCTTTCAGTGCGCTTTCGGCTCTTCCGTAACCTGTCATGCTTTGAATCATATTAACTTGACCTTCGTTCAGATAAAAAAGAGGGATTATAGGGATGCCTTACTGTGCATGTCAAACGGTGTTTTGCCACAAATGATTAGATTTTTTTTAAGGATAAACCCAGGATGCTGCGGCTCAACAATTTTCTTGTTTCATGGACTCGGCGATCGCTTCAGCGAGATTTGAGAGTGGAAGGCTCACTTGCGCTTTTGTATTCATATTTCTCAAGATAACTGCTTCTGCGGCCAATTCATCCTCTCCGGCGATCAAAACAAATGCCGCACCCAGTCGATCGGCTTGTTTCATGTGGCGTTTAAGCGCAGCGTCGGTCTTGCCCATTTCGCTTCGGATTTTCTTTTGACGCAATGTATAAAGCAGGGGAAAGAGATATTGTCCCGCCGCTTTACCCAGCGGTGCGATAAAAAGTTGAAGTGGCGCGGTTTTTTCCGTGCTTTCAGGAAGAAGATGCATGATGCGTTCCATGCCCATCGCAAAACCGATGGCAGGGGTCGCAGGGCCACCGAGTGCTTCAATCAAGCCATCATAGCGCCCGCCTGCGGCGACCGCATTTTGTGCGCCTAAGTTTCGCGTGGTCATTTCAAAAGCGGTTTTGGTGTAATAATCCAGACCGCGCACCAAATGTTTTGAAATAATGTAGGGCAGGTTAAGCGTATCGAGACCTGTTTGTACGGCTTTAAAATGTGTGTCGCATTCCTCACAAAGGTGTTGGGCCGAGGCCGGAGCATCTTGCGTAATGGTTTTGCAGCTTTCTTTTTTACAGTCCAAAATGCGCAGGGGATTACTTTTAAAACGGCGATTGCAATCCTCGCAAAGTACGCTAAGTTGCGCTTCAAAAAAATCTTGCAGAACTTTGCGATAGGGGGGACGACAGACGGAACAGCCGAGGCTATTGATTTCCAATGTAAGATCTGAAATGCCTGTCTGTTCAAAAAAATAAGAAAGCAGTGAAAGCAATTCCACGTCTTGTCTCGGATTGCTGTCTCCGATGATTTCCGCACCCACTTGATGGAATTGCCGCAGCCGCCCGGCCTGCGGCCGTTCGTGACGGAACATCGGGCCTTGGTAATAGAGTTTTGCAGGAAGCGGTTTAAGATCGAGACGGCCCTCAAGGTAGGCGCGTGCGACGGATGCTGTGCCTTCGGGGCGGAGCGTGACAGGTTTGCCATCCCAATCCTCAAAGGTGTACATCTCTTTTTCGACGATGTCGGTGGTCTCACCGATGCTACGAGTGAAAAGGCTTGTTCTCTCCAGTATCGGCGTGCGGACGGGTGAAAAGCCAAAGGCATGAAAACATTCGTGTACAAGAGAGGTGATCTTTTCCCATTTCTCGGATTCTCCCGGAAGCAGGTCTTTAAATCCTTTGAGCGCTTTGACTTTATCCATGTCCCCCCCACTAAAAAAGCGTGGGAACTATAGAGCGCTCGCTGGGGGAAGTCAAGACTTAGTAGAGGGGGGTCTTGAATAAAAAAAAGAGACGTGCAACACTGCACGTCCCTTTTTTTTATGGGTTAAATCTGCGATCTTGATGGTTACTCGACCAAGACACCTTCCGAATATTTTGTTGTGGTGACGACGGGTATTGTACCCATGCCGTGTTCAACAAAATTAGGGACGGTGTCGAGATCGACTGAATCAGCAACGGTGATATCGAGTCCACCTGGATCGCTGACCGGATTCAAAAACTGGCTGATCTCTAATGGTTTGATCAGGTAGGTCTTTGTTGAATCTTCGGCATCTGTCGCGACTGTTCCTGTGGCAATGTTGATAATTTTGTCTGAAATCGTGCTGTCCATGACAAAACCTTTTTTCCGGAGCTCTTCGTAAAGATCAGGCAATCCCCCCATCCAGCCATCATATTGTAGTGAGAGGGTTTTGGGATCTCCCGCATTATTGCTTAATGTGAGCGGTGCCAAGCGAATGGGGTCGCTGAGTACGACATAGGCCCCATCTCCATCAAGTAAGTAGGTGATTTTTCCAAAATTCTCACCTTCTCTCGGGTAATCCCAGTTGAACTGTGTTGCGGATTCTGTTCCGCCCACATAGGCGACCAAGCCCCATTGTCCCTGAGTGACGACTGCGCCGACTGAGATGCCCGTATTGGGCTGTCCTTGACCATCACGGTCATTATCTCCGATGGTGGCATACACCAGTTTCATAAAGGTGCTGCTGGCCGAACCGGTGTCAAAAGTGTAGGTGGAATCGTTGTCTGGATTCCACTGTGACTTGAAGACCGTATTGGTGGACTCCAGAAAGCTTGAAAAGTTGAGCGGTGTCGCAACAGTCTGAATTTCAAGTTTGACTGTTGTTGTCGAACCCGTTCTCTCAACAATGTAGTTTGTGCCACGGCTATTGATATACAGCTCCTGACCTTCAGGCAAAGTGTAGGCGTTTCCGCCAGAAGCGAATTCCGGGGTCCAGGTACGTGTATCGAAATTGCTGACTGTTTTTTCAAGCCAACCTGTTGTGCCCGTTCCGGTGTATTCGATATAGATCGAACCGCCAATGTTGACCCACATGTCGTCGCCGTCACTTGGCGTGTAGAGTGTTGCGGGACTGCTCATCGCCAGTTGACCCGTTTGCTGATTCATCTGAGCCAGATAAAAACCTGCGACACTTCCACCCGCAGTCGTGGCAGCCGCGTCTGTTGCAATATATAGATAGCTCAGGTTTTGATTGTTCCCATTATCCCAACGATTGATATTGACAAATTTTCGATCATCCTCCCCACTGAGCGCCAGGAGCGGTAAGGTCGGCGTGAAATCTTCCTCTGTCCCGCAGGTTTGCATAAAGGTGTTTGGATCCCATGAAGGATTGACACAGGAATCCCAACGTCCAGCGGTTTGATTCCAACGGATATTGTAATTTTTATTGATCCAGGTCTCCACCGGAATATTGAGAATGTCACTCAGCTCACCCGCCACGGTGGAGCGTTTGACGAGGGTGCCGACAAAGGGTTCTGAAACGGTGTAGCTTAGTGCCTCGGTATTGGCACCAAAGTCATCTCGCGTGACTGTCGTTCCCGCGGGAACACCCGATTCTCCTCCGCCCCAAAGTTCATGACGCCCTTGCCAAGCCCCATAAAAGGCGTAGTTTCGGAAACCATTTGAATCGGTATAAAAGACCGGGAAGCCAAAATTTTTTGTTTTGAAGATATTATCTCCGGTTTCATGGTCGAACATGCCGTAGCGGTGGGTCATTTCGGTGATTGCCCCTCTGTCCTTAAAGGTGGGTGTGCTTTCGCCCGCCTTTTGAACCGCAAGGTGTGTTGAATTATAGGCATATTTTGCTTCAACTAGATCTGGAAAACAGTTTTCTGGGGATGCACAGCTATTAAAGTCAAGCGCTTCCCAATCTGGAAAGGACACTTTACCAAAACCACTTGCAGACGATTTATTTAAGATCGCCTTAACGACAGAGCTAAAATTAGGCCCCTCAGGAAAGCGTTCGTGTATCTTGATGACGGACGTTCCATCGTCTCCAATGGACGCGGATGCCGCAAAAAAGTCGGTGATTTGATCTCCAAATTTGACATTCAAAGTCCAAATCCCGTAGTCACTGAAAGAGCCGTCTGCGGCCTGTGTCGCGGCGGTATAGATTTTAAACTCGGCCTTGATAATTTGCCGTTCTCCTTGTTCGACGGCTTCAATCCAGGCCCGTGCCCGTGTGACTTCCGCACCATCTTCGGTGATGATGTCTGATTCCACAATCCATGGCTCCAGGGTTTTTGTTGCAACGCCATTTTCTTCATCTTGCCAGGACACCATGGATTTGTAGGGGTCGGCACCAATGTTCGTAGCGTCTGCATAGTTTGTCTGTGCCAAGGCAGCGAGCACTTGCTCAACAATTTTAAATTGTTCCAGCGTTTGCTCATTGACATAGGTATTGCTTGCAGCCTTGCTGTAGTCTGAATCTGCCCCTACAGTCACGGCAGAGCGCAAAGTGGACAATTTTGATTTTAGTCCGACGCTTGTTTTTGCACGTGCTTTTGAGCTGGTTGTTGCATCTGTGGGGACTGCGGAGATCTCAGTTGGAAGCGAGAGACCGGCTTTTGAGTTTGTTGATGTTGTCGTACCCGAACCGCTGCTACCGCAGGCGACGAGTCCCGCACTGAGCATCCATACGGTTGCAAGATAGGCGTACTTTTTCTGCATGAGATAAATTCCCCCGTTTTATGGCGGGCTTAAATGCCGCGCCAGTCGGGGCTATTTTTTTTGGGTACAGTTTTGTGCAAATTGTTTTACCCAATAAAAAAGCCCATTTCATTGATGAAATGGGCCACACGAAACACAGACACGTATTGTAACGGGACTTTCCGCTTTTTTCGGGTCTATCCTTGTGGTGGCCCAACCAGCATGCCCATGCACCTTTTTGCATGGGCGAAGCTCTGTGACTTTGCGTCCCGGTCTTTCGACCGGTTTGCCTTTTTCCAGACAGTTTTAAAGCTACCAAAAATGCGGTGTGTGTCAAGCCGTGTTATGGATAAAAAATATCTGGGCTTTGTGATCTTGCAATCGCGTCATTCCCGCGAAGGCGGGTATCTATTCAATTTTTCTGGATTCCCGTCTTCACGGGAATGATGGTCGTTTTTCAGTTGACAAAATGGACGGTGTTCAAGAGGGTTCTTAGCGGATCGTCGATCCCGGCGGGACTTCTTCTTGAAAGGTGGCCAGGGCCAGTACCTTTTTTCCGCCCGCCGCAAGCAGCATGCCTTGGGATTCGATGCCCATAATGGTCGCGGGTTGTAGGTTGGCGATAATGATGACTTCTTTGCCAATAAGGTCTTCGGGTGCATACTTTGTTGCAATGCCTGCTACGATTTGTCTTTTTTCATTGCCGATATCGACTTGGAGTAATAAGAGCTTCTTTGCTTTTTCGATTTTTTCAGCGGCTCGCACGATGCCAACACGTAAGTCCAGTTTTGCAAAATCGTCAATCGTGATAAGCGGTTTGATGGGGGCAGGGCTTACGGCTTGTTTTGCTGTGGGTTTGTTTTGTTGCGCGTCTGTTTTTTTCTTTGTCTGGATCCGGGGAAAAAGTGACTTGCCTTTGGCGATGGGCAGTCCGGCAGGAAGTTTTCCCCAGGTGCATCTTTCTTGTAGATTCTTTTTTTCGGATTCATCGGAAAGGCCAAGTTGTCGTGCCATTTCCATGGCCGCATCGGGCATAAAGGGGGTAATAAGACAGGAAACAATGCGGATGGCTTCTGTCGTGTAAAAAAGCACGGTTTGCAGACGCTCTTTTTTTTCGGGATCTTTTGCAAGCAACCAGGGCGCTGCTTTTTCGATGTATTGATTGGCGAGACGGATGACTTGCCAAATTTCAAGCAGGGCTTTCTCAAAGGCGAGCTGCTCTAAATGTTGATCGACTTTCGCAAACAGATCTTCAGCAGCTTTCTGTAAACGTTGGTCTTCTGGAGCATTTCCTGTGATGCTTTCAGGTGTTTTGCCTTGGGAATAGCGCTCCAACATCGTCAAAGTCCGTGAAAGCAGATTTCCGATGTCGTTTGCCAAATCGCTGTTGATGCGATTGACGAGCACGTCTTTTGAAAAATCGCCATCATTGCCAAAAGGCACTTGTCTCAGCAAAAAATAACGAAAGGCATCCACGCCATAAGTCTCGGCCAAGTCGGCAGGGTTCACGACATTACCTCGGCTTTTAGACATCTTTTCGCCATTCAGCGTCCACCAGCCATGGGCAAAAAGTGTTTTGGGGAGGGGCAGTTCTAGGGCCATGAGCGTGGTCATCCAATAGACCGCGTGTGTCGTGAGAATGTCTTTTCCCACCAGATGCACGTTTGCGGGCCACCAGTGTTCAAAAGAGGCCGTGTCCCGTGAAAATCCGGGGGCTGAGATATAGTTGACGAGGGCATCCAGCCAAACATAGCAGACGTAGTCTGCATCAAAAGGCAGTTCAATGCCCCAGCTCAGGCGGTGTTTGGGACGAGAAATACAAAGATCGCCCAAGGTTTTATCTAAAAATCCCAGCACTTCGTTTCGACGGCTTTCAGGTTGAATAAAATCTTTATTGTCGAGGATGTGTTGACGCAGTTGTTGTTGATAGTGTCCCATTTTAAAAAAATAATTGCGTTCTGATAAAGCTTCGACGGGACGATTGCAGTCGGGGCATTTACCTTCCACAATTTCTTTTTCCGTCCAAAAACGCTCATCAGGTGTGCAATACCAGCCCGTGTAGGTGTCGGCGTAAATTTGATCTTTTTTCCAAAGCTGATTCAGTACGGCAGTGACAGTCTCTTTATGACGGGTTTCAGTGGTGCGGATGAAGTCGTCATTTGAGATATTCAGTGTCCGCCAAAGATTTTGGAAGCCACTCACTAATTCATTGGCATGGGAAAGCGGGGCAATCTTACGTTGTTTTGCGGCGTCTTCAACCTTTTGCCCGTGTTCGTCCGTGCCGGTCAAAAAGAGGACTTCATCCCCGAGCAAACGATGATAACGGGCCAGGACATCTGCGGCAAGTGTGGTGTAGGCGTGTCCGATGTGGGGGACGTCGTTCACATAATAAATGGGTGTTGTGATGTAGTAGGTGTTTTGTTTGCTCATTTTTTCTCCAAAAAGACCTTGCAGTGGCGCTCAAATGCGCTTGTTGGGGGAGACCATATCGTACACGATCTGAAAATCGTGAATTATAACGAATCGGTGGTTGCGAGTAAATCAGGTGCAGGCGAGAGCGATTGGTTCATGAGTTTGACAAGGTCGGAAAAAACGGCCCGCCATTTTTTTGGAAGGGCTTCTCCGCGAAGCACATCGGCTTTTCTGGGGTTGATGGCTTTTCCGTTTTTGTAAAGTGTGTAGTGCAGATGAGGGCCAGTGCTTAAACCTGTTGAACCGACACGGCCAATGAAATCTTCCTGTTTGACGCGTTTGCCTTTTTTGATACCACGCGCAAAAGCGGAGAGATGTCCATAAAGCGTTTTATACCCATTTTTATGTTTGATAATGATGGACTTGCCGTAACCGCCATTATTGCCCACAAAGCTGATCACCCCGTCCCCTGCGGCCCGAACAGGGGTACCACGCTTGGCCGCAAAATCAATCCCTAAATGCGGGCGATTTACTTTGAGCACGGGGTGAAGCCGTCGTGTAGCATAACCAGAGCTGATGTAGCGATAACGCAAGGGCGATTTCATAAAGGCTTTTCTTAAGGAGCGTCCTTCGGCATTGTAATAATCGCCCCGTGTGCCTTCTGCTTCAAAATAGTAGGCTTGGTAGGTTTTTCTTCGGCTGGTCATTTGTGCGGCGAGCACACGTCCCGTTTTCACAATTTGTCCGTCTTTTTTGAAGACTTCGTAAACCAGTTTGAATCGATCATCCACGCGGATCTCGTTTCCAAAATCAATGTCCCAGGCGAAAATATCGGATAAATCCAGAATGATCTCAGGGGGGACGCCAAAGCGCTTTGCAGAGTCGTAGAGGGTGTCGGTAATGACGCCGGAACGCCGCTCGATGGATTTTTCGAGTTGGGCCGCTTTTTTTTCTGCGACAAATTGTCCTTCATTGTGTGCAATTTCCAGTGAATGTAAGGGATCAATTTCGTAAGAAAAATGTGCGACTTGTTGCGCGTTTGCATCAAAAGTGACGGCGATGGTTTGACCCGGATGAATTTTCTTTAAATTGTAGACCTTTTTTGAAGCGGTTGTGATGTCATAAATTTCTTGATGTGAGACCCCGAGGTGGGAGAGTACCCGAGAAAGTGTATCTCCTTTTTTAAGTCGATGTTCTTTAACGATGGGTTCAGGCTCAGAGATGATCGGGGTCGGGGTTTGTGGTAATAAATCGATTCCAGATGGAGAAGTGGCTTTTTTTTGTATCTGAGTTTCTGAGACGCGCGTAGATTCAGAGAGGGTTTCGGGTTTTGAAAGTATCCAAAACCCTAAGTAGGAGAGGAGAATCAGCGAGCTTGAAATCAGAAAGGGAATGCTTTTCCAAAAGCGCGGACGATCTGGTGTCATCAAAGAAACCTTAATTAAACCTTAATTAACGATAAGTCTGTCTTATTAAGAAGTCAAACAGCCCCCAACAAATGCGGCAGTCTATCGTAAAAAGGTAAGGTAAGGCAAGCTGAGTTCTTGGGGCCGATATAAAGGATTCTTAGTTTCCCGCAATCATCATTTCTGAAATTTTAAGAGTGGGGGCTGCGATGCTGCGTGTCAGATCGACATCGTTTCCAAGCAACTCAATGTTTTGATACATGTCTTGTAATTTTCCGGCGATGGTCAGTTCTTCGACGGGATAGGCCAATTCTCCATTTTCAATCCAGATGCCTGCTGCGCCCCGTGAATAATCTCCCGTAATGAGATTGATGCCAAAGCCGATGAGCTCTGTGACCAAGAGCCCGGATTGCACCGAGGCGATGATTTCTTCTTGAGAATGTGTGCCCGGTAACATATGGAGGTTGGAGATGCCCACACCTGGCCCACCTCCCGTACCTCGGACGGCATTCCCTGTGGAGGAGAGGCCTAATTTTTTTCCCGAATAGGTATCGAGCAAATAACTTTTCAGCACACCGTTTTCGACGATTGTTTTTTTGTAAGAAGGCAAGCCTTCCCCATCGAAGGGTCTTGAGCCGAAACCTTCGGCCAATGTGGGATCGTCGACGATGTTAATCAGGTTCGAGGTGATGAGGTTTCCGATTTGATCCGTCAGAAAAGATGCTTTTTTATAGAGGGCGTAGCCTGAGAGTGCGGAGGCGATATGTCCCAGGAGTGAGCCTGCAATTTCCGGCTCAAAAATGATGGGGGCTTTCTGTGTCGAAACTTTTCTTGCACCCAAACGACGCAGGGTCCGTTTGGCGGCTTTTTGGCCGACGGATTCTGGGGAATCCAGTTGTCTAAATTTTCGTTTTGAACTGTACCAATAGTCCCGCTGCATCTGACCCTTTTCGCTTGCAATAGGAGAAACAGAAAGAGAAGCGCCAGATCCTTGATTCGTACCGGAAAAGCCATTGCTTGTGACGTACAGGACTTCGTTGTAGGAGTGACTGAAGTCTGCGCCTTCCGAATTGTCGAGGCGAGGGTCTGTTTCCAGTGCGGCCCGTTCTGTTCTAAGCGCCATTTCAATCTTTTCGTCGATTGAAATGGCGTCAATTTCTTCATCAATGAGATCCAGTTTTGGAAAACTTTGTGCGTACTTTGCTTCTTCGGGAAGACCTGAGAAGGGATCTTCTTCTGCAATTTGTGCCAGTTCACAGGTATCGCTGACGAGTTGCTCAAGAGAAGCAGGGGAGAAGTCTGAGGTTGAGGTAATGGCAGAGCGTTTTCCAAAAAAGAGCCTGAGTCCAAGACTCTTGCCACGGGCATTGCTGATTTTTTCCACTTCTCCCAAACGCACTTGTGTTGAAAAAGAATCTCCTTCGACCACAAGCAGGTCGCCTTCAGTTGCGCCCTTGGTTTTTGCTGAATCGAGTAGTTTTTTGGCTTGTTCGGCTTGAAATTGCATGACGAGACCCTCTTCTACTGTTTGTTTGAAGGGGCGATGATAACAATAAATCAGCAGAGATCCAAGGGACTTATTCAGGGCTTTCTTCAATGTTCTACAATCTTATTGTGTTTTAAAGCGCCAGGCTTCGCTTTGTGATGTGCCGCCTCGTCCATCGGAGTATTTTAAAAAAGCTCAAGGCCCTTGTAGTTGAGCGGTTTGCCCTTGATCAAGAGGGCTGCAATCTTTTTTGCTTCAAGGGGGCGGCTAAAAATATAGCCCTGGACAAAATCACAGCCGATTTCACGTAAAAAATCAAGCTGTTCCTCTGTTTCAACCCCTTCGGCAATGACTTCAATCCCCATTTCATGGGCCATGTAAATGATCCCTTTTGCGATGGCATTGTTGTTTTTGTTGCCAGGCAGCCCCTTCACAAAAGATCCATCTATTTTGAGGATATCAATGGGCAAACGGGCCAAATAGTTGAGGGAAGAATAGCCCGTACCAAAGTCATCAATTGAAATTTTGAAGCCATGGGAGCGGAGTCTTTTTAAATGGCGCACGGTGGCCCGGATATTTCGAATGATCGCGCTTTCTGTGATTTCTATCCCGATATTTTTTGAGGATAGCCCATATTTTTCCACAAGCGTTGTGAGATATTTGCAAAGATCCAGGTGCTCGAAATCGACTGCGGAAATATTGATGGCGACACGTATATCCTGGGTGTTTTTCGTGGCGATTGTGTTCATTTTTTGGATGAAGGTACAGACATTTTTGATCATCAGTTTGTCGATCTCAACAATCATGCCTTTTTCTTCCGCCAATGGGATAAATTCCGCAGGACTAATGAAATGTCCGTTTCCCTGTGGCCAGCGCACAAGGGCTTCCATCCCTGCGATATGGCGATCTTGTAGTCGAACGATGGGTTGGTAATATGTTTTCAGCACGGCGTTATCCATGCCTTTTCTCAGGGCTTTTTCAAGTGCGACTTGTTTGAGAATTTTTTCGTTTAAGGATTTTGTAAAAAAGTGAAAATTATTTTTACCGGTTTCCTTGGCGTGGTACATCGCAATATCCGCATTTTTTAGCAGGACTTCGGTCGAGTTCCCATTGTCGGGATATAAAGCAATGCCGATGCTGACGGAGGCATATATCACTTCGTTACGGTGAACAAAAGGTTTTGAGATGGATTTGACGATGCGGGAAGCCACTAGAGCGGCTTCCTCCTCTTCTTGAAGCTTGTCCAAAATAATCGTAAATTCGTCACCGCCCAGGCGTGAAACGGTATCTTCAGAACGTGCTCCGATCTGAAGGCGTCGCGCCAATTCCTTTAGGAAAAGGTCTCCAAAGGAGTGGCCTTTACTGTCGTTGATGATTTTGAAGTCATCCAAGTCGATGTATAAAAGTGCAAAAATCGTATTGGCGCGTTTGGCATGTTTGATGGTTTGTCGGAGACGATCGTAAAAGAGCTGACGGTTGGGTAGGCCCGTGAGGGCATCGTGGTAGGCTTTGTACTCAATTTTCATCTCATTTTGTTTTATCTCAGTAATATCGTAAAAAACGGCGGCGTACTGTGTGACACGCTCTGAGGAATCCCTGATTTCTGTAATCGTGAGTCGTTCCGGATAGACCTCCCCATTTTTTCGACGATTCCAAATTTCACCTTCCCAGCGTCCTTTTTCAAGGAGAACTGACCACATCGTCTCATAAAATGTTTTATCGTGTTTTCCAGATCTCAGCATTGAGGGGTTTTTCCCAACGACCTCTTTAGTGCTATACCCAGTGATCTCGGAAAATGCGGGATTAACAGACTGAATCACGGCGTGGCAATCCGTAATCATGACCCCTTCTACAATATTTTCGATCACTTTTGCAGATAAAGTGAGCGTTTCACTGATTCGTTTCCGGTCGGTAATGTCCTGGAGGGTTCCTGAAATTTTATAAGCGTCTCCTGAGTGATCGAGATAGGCCTTGCCCTGTGCCCGGACGATACGCTTGACCTGATTTTCTACGAGCATGTGTAATTCAATATCGTAGGAAGTCTTCGTAAGAATGGCGTCATCATTCGCTTCACGGAAAATATCTCTATGCTCCTCATGGATCACCGCCAACATTCCTTCAAAAGAAGGTGAGACTTCATTAGGCTTAAAACCAAGGAGTTTATAGGTCTGTGCAGACCAGGCATGTCGTCCACTCAAAATCTCCCAAGTCCAGCTGCCGATGCCCGAAATTTCCTGGGCTTCTGCCAAACTTTGCTCGCTGTTGCGTAGGGCCTCTTCTGTATGGATACGGCGTTGTTTTTCTAAATGTTTTTTTAAAACGTTTTCGAGGGTGTAGGGCAATAGCTCTGAATAATGACTTGAGGTGTCTTTAATGACATATTCATCAATGCCCATCTTGAGGGCTTTCACTGCGGTTTCTTCGTTTCCCGCACCGGTCAATAAAACCAGGGGAATCGGGGTCTTGCGATCGATGAGCTTTTCGCAGAGATGCAAACCGGAGATTCCGGGCAAACCATGATCCGTCACCATGACATCGAAGGCCTCGGGATTGTCTTCAAGGATTTGGATTGCATCTTCTGCGTGCTTACAGACGGTAATCTCACAAGAGAGGTGGCTTTTGTGAAATGCCCGCTCAAATGAAATCCAGTCATGTTTATTGTCTTCGACCAGAAGAATTCGTATTGTGCGTTTGTTTTTATCCGAGCGCATTTGCAAGTTTTGGTAACTCAACCATTTCCCAAAAGAGATTGATTGTTTTAACCGCATGGGAGAGATTTTCGAATCCAACTGGTTTTTTAATATAGGCTGTCGCGCCCAAGTCGTAGCTACGCACACGATCTTCTTCTGCCTTTGATGTGGTTAAAATAATGACCGGTAAATTACAAAATTTGGGTTCTCCCCGGATTTGGTCTAAAACTTCATGTCCATTCATTTTGGGCATGTTAATGTCCAAAAGAAGAATACCGGGTTGGGGTGCTGATTTTGGATCGGAATATTTCCCGCGTTGATAAAGGTAGTCGAGGCACTCTTCCCCGTCATTGACGACATAGAGCGTGTTTGCAATCTTGTTTTCTTGCCAAGCGCGTCTTGTGGCGATGATGTCGTGTTTATTGTCTTCAGCCATGAGCGCGATAAAAGAGGTTTTTTCCATATTACTGCTCCTTATCTTTTTTTTGGAATGGTGAGATAAAAGGTGCTCCCTTGTTCGGGTACGGATTCCACACACACAGACCACCCCAGTTTTGAGACCGCTTTAGAGACGGTCGCGAGACCAATACCTGTTCCCTCATATTCAGAGTCTGCATGCAGTCTTTGAAAGGGCATAAATATTTTTTCAAAAAACCGGGCCTCAATACCAATGCCATTGTCTTTGATAAAAATTTCAAGTGCTTGTTTCCCTTTTTCAGACCATCCAAATTCAATACGTTTTTTGAGGGCTTTGTTATATTTTAGAGCGTTGGTAATTAAATTTTGAAAAATTTGTCGGAGCAGTGTCGGTTCTGCAGAGATCGTCGGCCAGTGTTTTTCTATGAGCACTTCCGTTTCTTTCGGCAAAGCCAAGCCCGCAATGAGGGTATTCAAAAAGGGATATAAATCAACCTGTTTGAGTATGACCTTTTTTCTGCCAATACGAGAAAGTTGCAGCAAATCTTCTAAAAAAGCTTCGCTTTGGCAAACGGCTTCACCCAGGCCCTCAAGATACATCTCTTGCTCTTCTTCCAATGTCCCCTTGAGATCCTTTTGTAAAAAGTCAGAATAATTGTGAATGGCTCTCAGTGGTGCTTTAAGGTCGTGTGAAACAACATAGGTAAATTCGTTCAGTTCCTTATTGAGGTGACTCAGGTCGCGAATAAGCCCTTCATGTTCATCATTGGTTTTTTTGTAATGTCCTGCCAGTGCTGTTGTGACCCAAATCATAAATACGGCAAGGATGCGATTTGAAACTTCAATGGATAACATCCCTCCATCAAAGGACATAAAAAACCCTAAAAAATTTAGAAGTGTACCTGTGATTGCTGTGATTAAGGTAAAGGCTTTTTTTGTGGCCCAGAGAGAGGTCAAGACCAAAATGACGTAGGGAACACCGCCGGCCACGCCACTGGGTGTAGAAATATCTAAAAGAAAAATTCCGAGGGCGAAAACAATGCAAATTGCGCTGAGGATAATGGTATTTCCATTTTTGGGTGCATTGATCTCAGGGTTCATTGTGAGTGCAATCCTTGCCTAATTGAGGGGATTTATGATCAAGCTATGGATGGTTTTTTTTGAAGGAGTCTCAAAGAGACTACTTTCTTTGCTGCGAAGTTTTTGCTCCGCTCCCATCAAATCAAATGTACCGTAAGCACCAAAAGCTGGCAAGGCGGCCCACAACCGCATTTTTCTAAGCCTGAGTCCTCTGATCAATCTTCATGATTGCCTATTTCCCTCTCCCTTATTTTTCCTTATAATCGACCTATGCCACTCACATCCTTTCACCCCATCATTGCAAGCTGGTTTGCCGAGCGTTTTCTTCAGCCGACGGAGGCCCAGGCTGCGGGTTGGCCGGCCATCTTAAAAAATCAGGACACACTCATTGCTGCCCCGACAGGCTCTGGAAAGACCTTCGCGGCTTTTTTTGCCTGTCTTGATCGCCTGTTTTGTGAAGGCATTTCGGGGCGACTCCCCGACAGGCCGCGTGTGCTCTACATCTCTCCCCTCAAGGCTTTGAGCAACGATATACAGCGAAACCTCGAAGAACCCCTTGAGGCCATCACTAAGCGTGCCGAAGCCTCAGGACTTTTTGTTCCCCAAATCCGTGTGCTTGTGCGCACGGGCGATACACCGCAATCCGAACGCCGCGCCATGTTAAAGAAACCTCCGCACATTCTCATTACAACACCGGAATCCCTTTATTTGCTGTTAACCGCAGCATCCAGCCGGGCAATTTTGAGCGGGATTGAAACCGTTATTGTGGATGAAATTCACGCCGTCGCCCGCGACAAACGCGGCGCACATCTCTCGCTTTCTTTGGCCCGTTTAGACGCGCTTTGTGAATGCAGACCCGTGCGAATTGGGCTTTCGGCAACACAAAAACCCATTGAGCGAATGGCGCAATTTCTGGTTGGGGCGGATCGCATGGATTCAAATGGCAGGCCCCTCTGCGCCATTGTGGATACCGGACACCTGCGCAAGCTGGACCTTGCCATTGAAAGCCCACGGACGCCCCTCTCTGCGGTCTGCTCGAATACACAGTGGAAAGAAGTGTACGAACAAATCGGCACTTTAATTCAGCAACATCGCAGCACACTCATTTTTGTCAACACACGTCGTTTGTCTGAACGCGTGACACACAATCTTTCGGCGTTAATCGGGGAAGCGCACATCACCTCGCATCACGGCAGTCTTTCAAAAAAATCGCGACTTGAGACTGAAAAACGGCTCAAAGCCGGAACACTCAAAGCGGTAGTCGCGACAGCCTCTTTAGAATTGGGGATTGATATTGGTTCCATCGATCTCGTGATTCAAATCGGCAGCCCCCGGGCCATCGCCACCTTTTTGCAACGCATTGGTCGCTCCGGTCATGCCTTGGGCAAAATCCCCAAAGGCCGTCTCTTTGCGCTCACCCGTGATGAGTTACTCGAATCCATCGCCCTGATTCGTGCCATCCGCGCCGGAAGACTGGATCAAACGATTATTCCCAAAGGCCCACTGGACATTTTGGCCCAACAAATCGTCGCCATGTGTGCCGCTGAAGAATGGGATGAAACGGCTTTATACGCATGCGTTTGCAAAGCCTTTCCCTACGGCAATTTATCAAAAACAGATTTTGAAGCTCTGCTTTTGATGTTGAGTGAAGGCATTCCATCCAGCAATGGCCGCAAGGGTGCTCATCTTTATTGGGATAGGATTCAGGGGCGATTGAAAGCCCGACGTGGCGCACGCATCGCCGCACTCACCTCCGGTGGGGCCATTCCCGATCTCGCGGATTACCGTGTTGTCGCCGAACCCGATGGCGTCACTGTCGGATCGGTGGATGAAGACTTTGCTGTCGAAAGTCTGGCCGGAGATGTTTTTTTATTGGGCAACACCTCTTGGCGGATTCAGCAGGTGCGCGCAGGCGAAGTCATTGTAAACGATGCCCACGGGGCCGCACCCACCATTCCTTTTTGGCGCGGGGAAGCACCTTCTCGCAGTGCCGCACTTTCGCAGGAAGTCTCTGATTTGCGTGAAGCCATCGCACAACGGCTGGATGATGCAAATCAGGCCATGCAGTGGCTGATGGGTGAAGCCGTCTTTTCAGAAGCCAACGCTGAGGCTTGTGTGCAATACCTTTGTGCGCAGCAAGCCGCAACGGGCATGATCCCGACAGCGCGGCATATTTTATTTGAACGCTTTTTTGATGAGTCGGGCGGGATGCAATTGGTCATTCACAGTCCTTTGGGCGGACGGGTGAATCGGGCCTACGGTCTTGCACTCAGAAAACGCTTTTGTCGTCGTTTTGATTTTGAATTACAGGCCAGTGCAGACGACAACGGCCTCGTGCTTTCTCTTGGCCCCCAGCAGGGTTTTGCGCTTGAGGATGTGATTCAAATGATTCGTCCCGAAGGCGCACAAGCTATGTTGGAGCAAGCCTTGTTGCCTTCTCCTTTTTTTCAAAATCGGTGGCGATGGAATACGACACGTGCGCTTGTTGTGCTACGGCAATACGGCGGCAAACGTACGCCGCCTCCTTTGCAGCGTTTTCGCGCCGATGATTTGCTCACAAATGTTTTTCCCGCTTTGACGGCTTGTCCTGATAACGGCACTTATGTGGGCAATCTCGACATCCCAGATCATCCGCTTGTACGACAGACCGTTGATGACGTCTTGAATGAAGCCATGGATGTTAGGGCTTGGCTTGCGCTGATTTCAGATATTGTTTCAAAAAAAATCGCTGTCACCTGCATCGACACCCGCGAACCTTCGCCCTTTTCTTATCAATTGCTGAATGCGCAGCCTTATGCTTTTTTAGATGGCGCACCCATCGAAGAACGTCGCGCCCGGGCTGTTGCCACACGTCGCACACTTTCGGTTGAATCGCTGCGTGATTTAGGGCATCTCGATCCCGAAGCCATTCGACAAGTCTGTCAAGAGGCCTGGCCGCTGATTCGCGATGCAGACGAGTTGCATGACTTATTGCTTTCCATCGGATTATTGCTCGAAACAGAGGCACAATCGCATTCGCCTACTTTTTCTGAAGAAACGACGGGGCTGCGATGGGATCACTGGTTTGAAACTTTGAAAAAAACAGGACGAGCGGTCGCGCTTAAAGGTGCAACAGGAAAGGTGTATTGGATTGCCACCGAAAAATGGCCCTTGATCAAAACCGTGCGTGAAGACCTGATGATTGAATGCGAACCGCTGCTTCATCCTTCTGTCAAAACAGATTGGGAAGGCGCGGAAGCCTGGGTCGCCCTCGTCCGGGGTCGCATTGAATTGATTGGTCCGACGACGGCTTCCGCACTTTCTGAGGCACTCGGTCTAAAAATAAACCATGTCGAAGCCGCACTGGAAGCCCTGGAAGGGGAGGGGACGATTTTACGCGGACGTTTCACCTATTCCCTTCATAAAACCGGAGCGGAGAATACATCACAAGAATATTGTGCACGGCATTTGCTGGCGCGGATTCATCGTCTTACCCTCAACAGTTTGCGACGGCAGATGGCCCCGATTACGCCGGAGCATCTGCTCATTTTTTTACTGGAATGGCAGTATCTTACAAAAGCGACGCAGCGTCGCGGTTCTGAAGCGGTCTTGGAGATTATTGCAAAACTACAGGGTTTTGAAATCCCGGCGATTGTTTGGGAACGTCAAATTCTGCCTGCCCGTATTTCCGACTACAAAAGCACTTGGCTGGATGAACATGCCCATGCAGGGGATCTGACCTGGGGGCGCGTCAAAATCGGGACGACAAAAAATGCCAGCCGTATTCTGCCGATTTCTCTGATGTTGCGGGAAGATCTTGTCTGGCTGCGTTCAAAGGCCGTACTTGAGTCGGAGGCCTCCAAAAAACTGAGTGGGGATGCGGAAACAGTGCTCGAAATTTTAAAAAATGACGGGGCACTTTTTTTCAGTGAGTTGAAAATAAAATCAAAATTGCTGCCCGCTCAACTTGAAAGCAGGCTCTGGGAACTGGTCGCGGCGGGGCATATCAGCGCGGATGGTTTTAGCGCCATTCGCTCACTGACGAAACAAAAAAAGAAAGCCAGTACCCGCTTACAAAAACGGGCGAAACGGTTTTGGGGCGGTCGTGTTCCTGTTTCCCTTACAGGCAAAGGGCGCTGGGCGCTCATGCACAAACCTGAGCGAGAAACAAAGGCAGAAACACAGACGGACTCACAGCCAGAAACCGATGAACGCTGGGCCTGGCAACTTTTGGAGCGCTACGGGGTCTTTTTTCGTGATTTACTCATGCGTGAATCTGCCGCCCCCGCTTGGCGAAACCTGCTGCCCATCTATCGTCGATTGGAAGCCCGTGGGGAAATTCGAGGCGGGCGTTTTATTACCAGTGTGAGTGGCGAACAATTTGCCCTGCCCGAAGTCGTGCCGCTTTTAAGACAGGATCGAAAAGCCGAAAAAGACAAACTGATTTTTATCTCCGCAAGCGACCCGATGAACTTGGTGGGCATTCTCACACCTGGGCCAAAGGTGAAGGCCTCAGCCTCCAATGTACTTGCTTATTTAGGCGGAAAACATGTCGGACATCGGCAAGGTAAAGAAACTTGGATTGATTCTGCGCTTGAGGGAGAACTCCGTACAAGGGTTCTCCAAGGCTTCAGGATGCTTTGATCGTCGTCAGCGCTCTTTTTACAAGGCTTTGATCGAGAGGTTCTACCTTGTAAATGACAAAGAATCGGACTATTCTTTACGCCTCGAATCTGGCATATTGCTCTTGAAGCAAGGCCCGGGATTTCATTAGCGTATCTTCATAAATAACACCTCAAGTTTCAATGTAAATGACTCATGATTTCTTTAAACGTCATAATGGAGAGACCCTATGGGTAATTTAAAAAATAATCTAGGCGATGTCCTCCAAAAACTTAAAAATGCGAAGCATGGCAACCGTGAAGCCCTATTGGCAGAATATGAGCAGGTCCTCACCGCTTTTCATCAAAAGGTGCTTGAGAGCGCTCGCAGCAGAAAACCCGAAACCTCCTTTCTAGCACGCGTCGGTTTCGGTGATCTCGCGTGGGTGCTGCACTTAAATCGTGACTACAAAGCGGTGGGTGAATCTTTATCTGAGCTCAACGCGCTCACGCCGGAACCCTCACTCGAAGAGATCAACCGTCGCCCCGAATGGCCCGAAGGTTTTGACCCTTCGGCCAAAAAGAGAGCGATGTTCTGGAATCCCTTCTCTTGGGGTGCGCTGTCTGTTGCCGTCAAAAACACGCTTATTTTTCCCGGTATTCCACCACAGGAGATTTTTGCACGGATTCAAGATGCAAAAAATTGGGGGAATTATTATGCCAACGGAGGGGAGGTATCCGTAGAGCAGATCAAGCAAATCGGTCAAACATTCAGCTTTCGCACCTTTAATATGATCTTTAAAAGTAAGATTGTCACTTTGAAGGACAAGGGGGAAGTGCTTTCAATTGCCTGGCATGCAAAAAGCTTGGGAACCGAGGTTGTGCATCGCTGGGATATTTATTCTGATGGAAAGGGGGGTGCAATTGTGACGACTGAGGAAACACAACGTGGCATTAAACCTCTTTTGACGGCGATGATGCTCAAGCCTGCAATGGAGATCACACATCAGAACTGGCTCATTGGTCTCGGTGTTGCTGCGATTAAGTCACGCTAAATCTAGTTCGTATTACTTGTGGGAACGCTTGGGGCGATTGAGATCATGGATCGTGATGATAAAAAACGGGAAAGACAAAGAAAGAGAGAAGAAATTGAATGTAATTTTGATGAAAAGTGTAGAAGTCCCCGAAATGAGAGATACAGATATTAGGACTTCCTGTGTATCTTTGACAAAATGATTCCTTGATGAAAGCGTGTTTTAAGGTAGAAGGGAAATAGATGCCAAAAAAGTATTATGTTGTTTGGGTGGGACGGAAGACGGGGGTTTTTACAGCTTGGTCCGATTGCAAACAACAAGTCGATCAGTTTCCGCAAGCGAAGTACAAGTCCTTTCCAACAAAGGCCGAGGCAGATGTCGCCTACTCTGCAGGCTGGGGTTCAGGTCTTAAAAAGACCACGACCCAAAAAACACAATCGTCTGTGTTGCAATCTGCTGGCAATGCTTCATCCAATCAACAATTTGATCTGAGTATTTATTGTGATGGAGGGTGTGAACCCAATCCGGGAAAAGCCGGGTCGGGGGTTGCGGTGTATCGGAAGGGTATTTTGGGTGCGCTTTGGTATGGGCTTTATAACTCCAATGGCACAAATAATACTGCAGAGTTGAATGCCTTGCATCAAGCCTTGCTGATTGCGAAAAAAAATATTGATGCGGGTCACAGTGTTCAAATTCTTTGTGATTCACAATATGCGATCAATTGCATTACGCTTTGGGCTTATTCCTGGAAAAAAAAGGGCTGGAAACGAAAGACTGCGGGCGATATCAAAAACCTGGAATTGATCCAAAAAGCACATGCCTTGTACGAAAAAATGAAAGGTCAGGTGGATGTCTCTCATGTAAAAGCCCATATCGGGATTGAAGGTAATGAGCTTGCGGATCGCATGTCTATCTTTGCTATTGATCAAAAAAATGTCGATTTTCGTCAATACCAGGAAGCACTTGATCTCCAGAAAATCCTTAGTTTGAGAACGGGGTGAATGTGTTTAGAAAATGAAATGACTGAGTTTAAAAAAGAACAAAAAGAATATTACTCGGAAGACTTTGTCGCTCTGGACTTATCGCATCGTGAAATCGCCTCCATTGTATTTGATGACTGTACTTTTGAT
>UOGF01000058.1_pt1 | contig 62403 bp, 53 predicted proteins | sample 1989081 | NCBI WGS metagenome assembly UOGF01 (sample SAMEA4712195, study PRJEB27164) | hydrothermal vent metagenome | biome: marine basaltic hydrothermal vent biome; feature: marine hydrothermal vent; material: mineral | place: Pacific Ocean | collected 2011-06-14/2011-07-23 | depth 1719 m
CGTAACTGGTTTATACATTTTTATACATCAAGCTTTGAAAATATATCGTCTACGCTGTCGTGAGCTGTGAGGTTTTTTCCTGCATCCGTATCCTTAAACGTTTGTAAGGTTTCCTTATTAGGAATACGTGGCTTAAACGGTAATTCTCCAAACATCGCAATATGACGCATTAGCATATTAACTGCATCAGTGGGTCTGATGCCCATCTTGCCCAATACCTCATATGCCTTGTGTTTAGCATCAGCATCTATCCTGAAATTCGCTTGTTCTTTTTCCATGACAAAACCTCCTTTGTATAGTGGTTCCTATACTGTATAGCATTTCCTATACAGGCGCAAGCACGATCTAACGCCAATTAGAGTACACCCTAAATTTCAGCGTGTCAGCTTACTATTATGGGGGGAATACAGGGCTGTTTCCTTCTAAAAGATCAACAACCCTATTTGTCAGTGAGTATTATGGAAACTGGAAATTTGACGTGAAAATTCCCGTTTCCATTTGTCGCTAATCGTTAAAAGTAGCTTCCTGGATACTCCTCGGGAAATGTGCCTACTTTTTACACGTATCACGTACAGACTCCAGGTCGTTCAGTCTAGACAATAAACATCATCTTAGTGTAGTTTCACAAATTCTCCCTTTGAACATGAACCTCGTTTGTTCAAGATGAACAGCATATAGTAACCGCGAATTGCATTGTATGGGGGTGACTGCCATTCGGGGCCATGACGGTAACCTTATTGCTGGCCCTGGAAGAGATCGTCAACGGAATCACCCGCTGCTCTGTATCGGTGTGATGGGTGCATGCCATAGGACGTATCATCACCACACTATTGATATCAGCCGCTTGGAGCTGAACTCACCCTCCAACAAACTCTGCTAAAAAAACTGCGCCAGCAGATTTTACAGGAAGCCATCGAAGGCAAGCTTCCCGCCGATTGGCGCGCACAAAACCCCGATGTTGAACATGCCAGTAAACTGCTGGAACGCGTTGCCGCTAAAAAAGCGCAACTGAAAAAGTTAATCCAAAGGGTAGTGTTCTTGTCGCTATGAAGGAAATTGCTCCTGAAATCATCTGGTATTTCTTCTTGTCAAGATATGAGAAAATCAGAAGTGGGGCATCTGGTGAAAATCAACCTGCATTGAATGGAATCAAGATTAGCAATACTGTTTACGCTCTACCTTCAATTACAGAAGCAAAGGCTATAATCGAGAAGTTAAAATCAATAGAACCATTGCTAAACCAACTGGAAACCCAAATCACTCAAAATCAGACCATATGGAAATCGTCGCCACCCTCTATGCTTGCTGGGAGAAACTGCTACAAGAAAACGCCGTTGTTTCTAATGAACTGATCTTCGAGCGTTTTTATCAATGGTCAGAAGAGAAATCAAAATACCCATATGAACGCTTGGCAACGGCTATCGAATGGATGATTGAACAAGGCATTGTTCCCACTATCAAGAAAGACTTAATCAGAGATTCCTCTCATTGACTTGGAGTATTATTTTGAATTCAAGAACCGCTTTAAACATGATCAACAATGCAACAAATATTTCAAAAAAAATGGACATGCCTCCACTCGCAATTGTTATTTTGGATCGTCGTTCAACCGTAAAAACCACTCTCTACGATGATCTTTAACCCTCAGACAAAATAAAGGAACGCATTGAGAGCGTTCCCAGATCAAAATCTGCGTTGAAATAGCGCAGCACATCCCCTTTGCTGCGCTGTGCAAGGATGTACAAGAGCGGCAGGTAATGTTCGTCCGTCGGGTGGGCCATGCGGTATAAATCATCCGTTTTTTTTGCGTTAATCAGACTTTGATCATCGCGGCTATCAATCCAGCCTTTTATTTTTTCATCAAATGAGACCGCCCAGTCCACAGAGGCAGCGCTGGGTTTGAGTTGAGAGAGATTATGGGTGACATTCCCGCTTCCAAAAATCAAAACCCCTTTTTCCCGCAAGGATGACAAGGCTTTGCCAAGATCAAAGTGAAATTGTGGATCTTGATTGAGGTCGAGGCTGAGTTGCACAACCGGGATATCAGCCTTGGGAAAGAGATGCATCAGCACCGTCCATGTGCCGTGATCCAAACCCCAGGCCGCGTCGCATTCGATGGCGGGGGATTGAATCAGTGTACAGATTTCCTTCGCAAGCTCAGGGTCGCCGGGCGCCGGGTACTGCTGTGCATAAAGCGTATCGGGAAAACCGCTAAAATCATGAATCGTGCGGGGTTGATCCATGCCAGTAACCGCCACACGTCCGGGCGTCGTCCAGTGGGCCGAAATGGATAGAATCGCCTTCGGCCTGGGAAGGGTTTTTCCGAGCGCTTTCCATTTTCGACTGTAGCGATTGTCCGAGATTGCGAGCATCGGATTGCCATGCCCAACAAAAATCGCGGGCATGGCCTTATTTGGCTGGAGATTCAGGTTTCGATTCAAAGATGCCATCCGTTTTTTCCTTCTGTTTATGGATTTATTTTCTGAGAAATCATTTTATCTACTGACCACTTCCCGCCGCCTGTGAGTGTCAATGCAACACAAATTGCAATCACCAAGAGATGATACTCATAACCTTCCCCGGCCTGATTGCCAGACCAGTTCATAAGAAAACCGTGTTCCCAATGGGCCATTGTTATCGCACCCAACATGATGACTGCCAGGCTCGCAGCCGAAAACCGTGTTAAAAATCCAGCAATTAAGGCCAAGGCTCCGAGGGATTCTCCCATAATCACGAGGAAGGCGATCACGACCGGGATCCCCATTGTCTCTGTAAAATAGCCCATCGTGCCTGAAAAACCAAAACCGCCAAACCAGCCAAATAACTTCTGCGCTCCGTGTGGAAACATGATGAGCCCCATCGCAACCCGAAGAATCAGGCTCGAGTAAGCATCATCCGTTTTCAGTGTTTTTAAAAACATCTTCATTTTTTATCCTCCTTTTCAAAACTTTTTTTGAGCTTAAGCAGCAGCGCACGTAAAGACTGCATTTCTGAAGGAGTCAGTCCCCTTTCAAAAAATGGTTTTAAATACGCAATGTGCGCTGGAAAAACACGTTCAAAACAATCAGTCCCCTGCGCCGTTAAGCGAACAATCGTGCTACGTCGGTCAATTTCTGAGGGCACCCGTTCAATCAAGCCTTTGGTCGTCAGACGATCCAAAACGCCCGTCAAAGTCCCTTTGGTCAATAGCGTCTCTTCTGTTATTTTGTTGCAGGGCATGCCAGGGGTCTCCCCCAATACCACAATTACATCAAATTGGGCCTGTGTTAAATCCAACTTGCGAATATGCCGATCATCCTTGCGCATCACAGCACGATAGGTCTCAACCAAGGGCCTCAAAACCTTCAAAAAAGCCTCTTCACCCGGATCATTTCTCTTTTTCATTATCTTGCCTCCATGCAATTAGTTCTAACACGTACTAATAACAATAGTACGTGTTAGAACTAAAGTCAAGCAAAAAAGCAAGATTCAGACTTCAGAAAACAGAGATCAGCGGTTTCTATTTATTGAATGAGCTTGCCATGAAAAACTTTACTTTTTGAGGAGGTTTTGGCAAGTGGTAGAATTTTCTGAAATTCGGAAGAAGCAACAAAATGTTTCACGGTTTCTGCATCAGGAAAGATAATGATGAGGTGTCTTTTTTTTTCATCTTCGCTTCGTATTTCCATTTCCAGGTGCGCGCCAAATTTTTTAAGGATGGGTTGCTCCAGTGCAAGGAAACGATCATATTTTTCTGCATCGGAGATGCTCACATCCACAACAAGATAGTGGCGATCATCCGACTTTTGATGTCCTGAATTTAAATAGTGAGTGCAAGCACTCAAGCTCAGAAATAAAAAAAGAATCATGATAAAACGATTCACCGTAGGACTCCTTCTCTAGACCCTATTGAGTCTTTTTTTTAACTAAGTTACCATTAAGAACTTAAATCAGGTTAAGGGAGGACGCATTTGCTGTCAAGACGGCACATCCCTGTTTTTCAGTTACATAAATGTGCCTTAACGCTTAAAAAATCTCGCCTTATGGAGACGCTGAGAATGAAAAAAGAACAAGAATCCAATCAAAAAAAATCGACCCAAGGCTGTCCCGTCCGAGAGGTACTGGATCGCTTAGGCGACAAATGGTCCGTACTGATTGTGCATACCCTGGGAAATGAAACCCAGCGATTTATGGCACTCAAACGCAGTATCCCCGATATTTCTCAACGCATGTTAACCCTCACCTTACGACACTTGCAGCGCGATGGTCTGCTCACAAGAGTCGTCTACCCCCTCGTACCACCTAAAGTAGAATATGCACTGACCGATTTGGGAAAAAGCTTTTCTGAGGTAAGTTTTAAATTGGTGGACTGGGCCAATCAAAATAGACCCGAAATTGATACAGCACGTTTAGAATATGATCGGCAAGATTAAGCACAAACAAAACCTTCTTCTCGATTACGTCTTCCGAAAAAACAATCTTTCCCGTGACACCACCACACCTTGAATATCAATTCACGGATTTCGGCATGAATTTTCCAACACTATTGGATCAAGTGGCAGTCCTTCAAAAAGAAATTGAAGAAATTTAATTCGCCCTAAAATGTCATTTTGACTTCTTCATCGTTACCCCAGTACAATCCGCTTCAATTTTATTGTTTAATCTGAAAGAGTAAAACATGCCTTACTCCGCCTCACGTTTAGAGACCTACCGTCAATGTCCCCAAAAATTTAAGTTCACTTACGTCGACGGGATCAAGACAGCCTCGGAAGGCATTGAGGCTTTTATGGGCTCTCGTGTCCACGAAACCCTCGAAACCCTCTACACCGACCTTAAATTTTGCAAGACAGTGACACTCGAATCGCTGTTGGATTTTTATCATCGAAGCTGGGCGAAAGCCTGGCACGATGATGTGAAAATTGTCCGTGAAGACTTAACGCCCGATAACTACGAGGCCCTGGGTGAAAAATGTGTTGTGGATTATTACAACCACTACACGCCTTTTGATCAAGGCCGGACACTGGGCATCGAACATCGCGTCAATTTTGATTTAGATCCCGAAGGCCAATACAGCATCCTTGGATTTATTGACCGCATCAGCCAGCCCAAAGACAAGGTCATTTGGATCCATGATTATAAAGCCAAATCCCACTTGCCTTCCCAGCAAGATCTGGATGAAGACCGCCAACTGGCCTTCTATCAAATGGCCATCAAACAACTCTGGCCCGATATCGAAGAAGTCGAATTGGTCTGGCATTATGTGATGTTTGATCAGGAAATTCATTCCCGGCGCAGCGATGCACAATTGGAAGAACTAAGACAAGAGACCATCACCCTGATCCAAGAAATAGAATCGGCCACGGATTTTCCGAGTAAAAAAAGTGGCCTCTGTAATTGGTGTGAACACCAAAGTATTTGTCCGCAATTCAAACACCTTTTTGAAACAAAAGACCTGCCGCCAAATGAATACATGGGCGAGCCGGGGGTTCAATTGGGCGAACGTCTGGTTTATTTACAGGCTGAAGAAGAAAAGATAAAAAAAGAACTTAAACAAGTCAAAGAAGCGCTTACGGATTACACGAAAAAAAAGGGCGTTGAAACCGTTTTTACGAAAGACCACAAAATTTTGGTCAAATTTTACAGCAATATCAAGTTCCCCGGAAGAAAAGATCCCGGCCGTCAAAATTTGGAAAAACTCATCAGAGACGCCGGACTTTGGGATGTAAGCTCTTCGCTGGATGTTTATGCACTGGCGAGACTCATCGACAAAAGCGGGTGGGATGTAGAAGTTGTTGAAAAAATCAAAAAATTCGGCACGCCCGATCAAACCCCCTGGATTAAAGCCTTCCCCAAAAACCAACGAAGAGGCTGGTGATCTTAACTGAGGAAAAATAATGACACAGGACTTAAAATATTATTTCAAGACCCCCCTCTTCTTTTATGTACTGCTGGGGATTTTTTTGAATGCCCTGACGTCGGCGAATGCCGCCTCTCCCATCAAAGATGCAGGGCGTTATTTTCCAGATGACATTGGCCTGACTTGGACTTACGAAGGCACAATTGAAGAAAAAATTCAGCAGATTGCGACTTATACAAACATGACCACTGTCAAAGGAACGACAAAAAAAGACGGCGTGAAAGTCACAATCTTCACTGAGAGCAATAAAGGGAACCAGGGGCCTTCCGAAAGCTATTTTTCACGTAATACAGACAGCATTGTTTATCACGGGGGTGAGCCCACGACCACTTTTGAAGAAAAACTGGTGCCTTATTTGGTCATGCAGTTTCCACTACACGAGGGCGAATCATTTATTCAGGTTGAAAAAAAGACCATTCCTTTTGGGGCTGATTTAGATCAGGATGGCATCGAAGAACTCGCCGAAGTCAAAGCCGATATTACCGTAGCAGGCTATGAAACGGTCTCCGTGCCTGCCGGTATTTTTAAAGATGCCCTGAAATTGAATGGCCTGATGACCATTCAATTTACCCTTTCCAAAGACAACACTGTGGTTGAACTGACTGATAAAACAACAACTTGGTTTGCATTAGACCTCGGCATGGTCAAATCCCTGGAAACGGTTGAGTTCCCAGAAATCGGAACCATTCCAAAAACCTCAACCGTAATCAAAGAAGTCCTCAAAAGCTTGCCGGAAAAATAGGAGACAAGCCGAGCTTGGGATGACAGTGACTGCCGAAGTCATTTTTATTTTGTCCTTATTTATCTGCCCCAACATCTTTTCTTCCGGGAAATAAAACTCAGACTTAAAGCAGCGTGTTCTTAATTGAACCCGTCCTCATGTTCCTCTTCGTCATCTTCTGTCGAGAAAGTCCAAGTAAAATTTGAAACAAGGGCATTTCCGGCCAGATCTTTGATTCCCGTCGTTATGGTGACGCTGTAGTCTTCGTTTGATCTGAGATCTTCTTCGGGCTCAAAAACAGCCGTCCGCCCCGATAAGAACAGGTTCTTTGCTTTTGTCCCCTTGTTTATGTCAAAGCTATCTTCTGTAAGGCTTGTTAGGTCAATGAACTCGTTAAATGTGACCGTAATTGTGCTCTGGAGTGGTACCCCGAATTCATTGTTTGAGGGGCTTGTAGAGAGAATAATGGGCGGGTCTGTATCCAATCCGGCGTCGGGATTCGGCTCCGAGCCGGGAGAAAGCGGTGCAGGAGCAGCGAGGGTCGTAAATACCAGTTGAAAAACTTCAGATATTGAATTTCCGGACAAGTCTCTCACAGCCTGGGTTACTGTGAGGATATAGCGTGTTGAAAACTTCAAGTTTTTTTCCGGCTTCAGGCTTGCGGTGATGCCATCCGTCGCGATTTTTCCTGCCAGCGGTATTGTCGCCCCGGTTTCATGGATAAAAAAAGTGGTTTCACTCAGGCTTGTTTGCTCCATTTCTTTATTGAATGTGACGCTGAATCCTCGATTCAGGGGAAAATCAGTGTTGTTTTGCTCTGAGGGGCTGCTTGAGATGATCTTCGGTTCGGATTCTGGAAGGATGCCGCCACAAGAAACAATCAAAAAAAGCGAACAGAGCAGTAGTCCATGGAAAAATGTGCCCTGCTGAAAATGAGTTCCTGTTTTTAATTTCATGTCATGACCTCTTTCATAAATACAAAACATAACAACGTCTGCTATTTCCGAATCAAAATGATTTATAGAATGAAACTAATTTTGAGCTTCCCTAAAAAAGCCTTGTCTGTGTTTTCGAAGGCAGCTCCCGGAATAAAAAAGGCTCCAAGCAATTCAAGCCTCAATTTTCGGGTCACTTCCCAGCCGAAGACCAGATCAATCTCATCTCCTAAATTCCGTGATTTTCCGTTGGGCTTTTCTTTAATGCCCACATCTCTGAGTGTATTATTCCTGCCTTCGTAGGCCCACACCTGTGTGTAGCGGTGGTAGACGATGTCGACAGAGGCATGTTTTTCGGGTCTAAATCCGAAGCCCAGTGTCGTAATCATCATGTTGCTCAACTCCGGCTCAAAGAGTTCTCCGTATTGTTTTATTTTTGTGAGACCGCGCAGTTTGGCATCATTGTCTTGAAACCCGGTTTGGCGAAAATTTCTATCGCGTTCATCATCGGGATTCGCATCGCCTGAGCCAAAAGCATAGGCCAGAGTCAGTGCGGGTTTGTAGGGATGTTTAAATCGGGAAATCCATCCAAGGTCAAAACCATAACCCGAAACGCTTTTTCCTTTTTCATTCCCCGTAACCAGAGCCGACTCCACCCAGTAGCGCTGTCTTTTTAAGGATTTCCCGTGCAGGGAGATTCCTAAAAAATGCAGATTAAAATCAGGATCCCCTGCATTGAATTGTCCACGACGATTGATGAGATAAAAGTTTATTTTGTCTTTTGCCCACAGCGCATAACGCGAAAAGAGCATGAGATTTTTGATGCGGTCTTCTACCGTTTCAGGATCAAACAAATTACTGCTGTAGGAAAATTCGAGTTCAAGCCGGTCTTTTTTATAGAAAAATCGCAGGGCATCAAGGGTGTCGTCATAGACCCACTCCCGCTTGTCCTTAAAGCGCTGTCGCCCCACTTGCAAACGCAAGCGGGTATTCAAAAAATTGGGCCAGTTTAGATAGCCTTTTTTGAAACTCAGTGTTGTTTCGTCACTTGTTTCCCCCCGCCCTTCTTTGTGGCGAATCACGCGTTGAAAACCCATCTCTGCAAAAAAAGCCAGACCTGAGGGCAGGCGCGCTGCTTGAGGGAGGTACTGGGCAGCAATGCTCAGCTCCCCTGTTGTGCGAGAATCGCCGTCATCCCGACGATTCCGAAGGTCGCGATTATCCCGAAAACGGCCATCTAGAATCACTTTTGCGCCCCAGGAAAATTTCGGGCTGATTTCATAACTTAAAGGCGGTGAGGATTCCGGATCAATGGGAATCGCGCCGTTTGCATTCTCGGCGGCCTGTGCAAAATTCTGAAAAAATAGAAAAAAACAGAAGCATAAAACCATAGGGGGAAAAAGTGATCGGCAGATAAAAACCCTCATGAAACCCCCTGGAGTCTACACAATGTGCGATAACGTCCGTCTTCCGCGATCAGCGCTTGATGACTACCCTGCTGAATGACCTTGCCCGCTTTCAAAACGATGATCCGGTCAAAATCTTTGATTGAAGCAAAGTGATGGACGATGACCAGGGCCGTTCGGTCTTTTTGAAAATGCGCCATTGCTTCCTGAATGTCCCGGGCTGATTCGGCATCTAAAGCGGCCGTGGGTTCATCTAAAATGAGGATTGCGGGTTGACGGATGATGGCGCGGGCCAGAGCAATGCGCTGTCGCTGTCCACCGGAAAGTGTGCAACCCCCTTCGCCCACCCGCGTTTCGTAGCGGTCCGGTAAGGCATCAATAAAGACATCGGCGTGGGCCAGTTTTGCAGCGGCTTCGATTTCCGTATCCTTTGCTTCCGGTTTGCCGTAGGCAATATTTTCTCGGATGCTGGTACCGAGTAAAATCGACTCCTGTAAAACAAGCGTGATTTCCTGACGTAGGGATTCGCGTTCGTATTGCCGGATATCGACGCCATCGATTAAAATTTCACCCGACTGAAATTCATACAGCCGCAATAAGAGTTTTGCGATACTCGATTTTCCCGCACCGGAGGCCCCCACAAGTGCAACGCGCTCCCCCGGTGCGATGGAAAAGGACACCTGGTCTAAAATTGCTGGACCCGTTTCGTAAGCAAAAGAAACATCCTTAAAAGTGATTTCGCCTTTGATCCCTTTGGCCTTGATCGGTTTTACTGCGTCTTGAATCTCTAACTTTTCTGAAAAGAGCGTTGCAATCCGCTGGGCACTCACCCTTGCTTTTGAAAATTTGGACAAAAGCCGGGGGAGTTTTTTCATCGGGGTATACATTTGTTTGAGATAGGAGATGAAAACGAGCAGGTCACCCGGTGTCATCCACTGGGAGAGCACTTGTTGCGATCCGAAAAAAACGGCTGCGGCAATGCCGAAGGTACAAACAATTTCGACTTGACGTGTACTCATTGCTGTCAGACGTGTGATTTGAATTGAGCGTTGAAGGGTTTCCGTGCTGTCGGCCTCAAAACGCGCCGTTTCATAGGATTCACGGGCATAGGATTGCACCAAAGGAATCGTCGCCAGTAACTCACTAATTCTGGAGGCGATTTGACCTTCCTCTCGGCGTTGTTTTTTTGCCTGGTCTTTTATTTTTTGAAAGGTATAAAAAAGTAAAATCATCAGCGGAGGAAAACTGAGAGAAACCAGCAGGGTGAGTTTCCAGTCCAACAAAAACATGACCACCAACATGCCCGTAATTTTCATGAAATGTGCAATGAGATTCAGCGCAGATTCTGAAAAGAGCTCCTTTAAGATTTTTGTATCCCCAGAAATCTTTGTCAGCAGTTCTCCGGAACGTGCATGGTCATGAAAGGAGAGCGACAGATGCTGGAGATGGGTAAAGAGCGCACGTCTCACCACATAGACAAAATGAAAGCTGATTCTTGAGGTAATGAGGACTTGAAAATAGGAAAAAAACCCCTGAAGAAGGGCAATGAGCATCAGCGCACCCACCAAAATACCCAGAGCAAACACACTGCCTTTTTCAAAAGCAGGGGCTAAAAAAGAGAGCGCTTCTGGCAGCGGTTCTAACAAAATAATGTAGTCGAAAATGATTTTGACGGGCCAGGGACCGAGCAATGCCGTTAGGGTAAAACCGATCAAACAGAGTACGGCGGCGATGAGGGCTCCCTTGACTTCTGAAAGATGTTTTAAGAGCAGTGTTCTAAAACGGTTTTGATCTTGTGTTTTCATAAAATTCCCCTCCCGAAGATTTTCAGAATTTGCAGGCGTTCCTCACAGATCTCCATCAAGTCGGTAGTGAAAGGGTGGCGCTCCGGAAATAAGGTACTCAAATAGATATGCCGAATAAGGGTTAATGTGGTGTAGGATTTTATAGAAATGCGAACCTGTTCTCCGGAGAGCGCAACAAAGCGCTCTGCCATGAGTTCTTCGAAGCCTCGCATTTTGTTCGGATCGCCGCAGGTTCTGAGGCTTTGCTCCGTGACATGGCCGATAAAGTTTCCGATATCCAAACCCGGATCACCGAGACAATACAGGTCAAAATCGATCAAGGTCAGCCGTCTATTGTCCACAATGACCTGATCGGCATAAAAATCGCGATGGATTCCGGTAACGGTCGGGACGGGGGTTGCGGAACCCAAACAATCCGCCGCATCCAAAATGCGGCGGATTCGCCCTGACCAGTGTTCGTGATATCGGCCAACTTTGGGCAGATGTTCGTGAAGAATCCTTAACTCATCCTGCATAAAATGCACACGTTTTGTAGGTACATTTGACCGATGCAATTTGTGGGCAGCTTCGGCGATTTTGATGGCCAACCACTTGTATTCAGGGTTTAAGAGCAAGGCCGTTGTGACACAGCCCGGCACTTTGCGCTGCATGCACATCTGGAAGGCTGAAAGTGTCCCGAGGGCTTCGGGTACAGCAATCTCATCTTCGCTGTCGGCTTGAAAGCCAGCCATCCAAAAGGCCTTGAGTAAACGGGTGTCGGCATTGCCGTAACGTCGGACACGCACCTTGCCTATTAAGGTCGCCTGTTCGAGAAAACCCTCCGAATTCAGGCATTCAATGTCATATTCCACTAAACAACGGCGGCCGGGTTTATAACGGATAACACGAATTTCTAGTAGACGCGGCACTGTCTGTCCCGCAGACAGATGGGACAATTTTTTCTGAAGCTCTTTTTGAACGGCCACCGGATCAATCGCCGCCATAAGTGTTGGCATGAGCTTATCGCACGCAACACCGAAGGGGTCGCATACCTTCACATTAAAGCGCTCCGCTGTAGGGATCGACGACTCTTCCATGCAAAAGGGAAAGTCATCACCTGGTATCCGTGCATTCATACCTCAACCTCCTTATTGATAATCTTTGTCCATAATGCGAGCAATTGATCCCCTTGACGTGTTATTGAGAAGCGTTGTTCAACTTTTTTGCGGGCCGCATTGCCCATGCGAAGGGCCTTCTCCGGGTTGAGCAAAAGGGATTTCATGCACACTGCCAGCAAGGTCGCCTCTCCCGGCGGGACAAGGTATCCCGTTTCGCCCGTCTCCACGAACTCCGGGATACCGCCGACGGCGGTCGCCACAATCGGCACACCGCAGGCCGCAGCCTCTAAGAGGCTCACGGGCATGCCTTCGCTGATACTGCTCAATACAGCAACATCAGCCCTTTGCCACCAGTCCAGCACTTGAGCACTGTCTGCCGCGCCGATAAAAACAACGGTCTTTTCCAATTGGAGTCGTCCGTGCATCGCTTCAAGGTCTTCGCGGCTTCGACCTTCACCGACAATGACGCATTGAAAAACAATGCCCTGGGTTTTTAAGATCATGCAGGCAGACAAGAGCAGTGCAAGATTTTTGACTGGGACAAGTCTTGCCACACAGACAATCAGGGGCAGTTTGCCCGGCTGTTTATCAGGCCGGAATAAATTTGTATCGACCCCTGAAGGAATTGTCCTGATTTTTTCATCCGGCACATTGAAGGTTTTGACGATATGGGCGCGGTTGGCCTCGGAAACGGTGATCACCGCCGCAGCTTTTGCCGCGCGTTGGTGAAAATCGGCGGGCGGGCGGCGGTAGACGTCATAACCGTGCGCTGTAAAAGTGAAGGGGCATTTGCACTGTAAAGCCAAAAAAATGGCTGCGGCCGTTGCCTCGGTGGCAAAGTGGGCGTGGATCAAATCCGGTTTGAAGCGGGCGAGTGCTTTGGAAAAATGTGCGCTCCCATAGATCGTTTCTTTTTCCAGACCGGCCTTTTCTACAATGTCATGTACCACAGACTCCTCTGGACGTTTGATCGAGAGGATGCAAACCGAGATTCCCCGTTTTTTGATCTCCGCAATTTCCCGTGCAACAAAGGTTTCCGAGAGCTTGGGAAATACCTTCAGCACATAAGCGATGCGCGTGGGTCTATTTTTTTTCATAATGGCCTCTCTTGTTTCTTGAGGGTTTTAAAAATTGAAATGACACGGGAGGCATTGTGATCCCAGCTGTAATTTGAGCGCACTTCTTTTGCTGCAGCTTGACCCATTTCTTTTCTTAAACGGGGATCTGAAAGAAGCCGTTCACAATGCATAATGAAGGTTGTTGTTTCACCAGGGGCGTAGAGCAGTCCCGTTCTGCCCTGAGTAATGATTTCTCCGATTTGCCCAGCCTCTGCAGCCACGACTGCTACGCCGCAGGCCATGTATTCAAAGAGTTTCAAGGGTGAAAAATAAAAGTCATGCTCCAGTTTTTCATAAGGCGCGACAGCAATATCGAAGGTGGGGATCAGGGCGGCCACATTCTCATGAGAAACTGCTCCCGTGAAAAGGACATTTTTGGAACATCCCCTCGCCTCAAATTCATTTTGTAGACGCATGCGAAGCGGCCCTTCACCCACAATCACGATCTTAAGGTCCGGATGGTTTTTATGGAGCTGTTCTGCGAGTTTAGGCAGAGCCATTACGCCGTGCCAGGGTCGAAGCCCTCCCACAAAACCGATGATGGGACCTGAGCCTAATTCCCAGGTGGCTTTTGTTTCTTCTGTCGCGGTCTTTGTTTGAAAGTTTTGGATATTGACGCCGTTTGGAGAGACGTGAACCGCAGTCGGTTTTGCGCCTGCCGAGACAGCGTAATTTTTGAGCAGTGAGGAAACGGTCAATACGGCCTCACTGCGGTTTAAGACAAATTGCTCTGTTTTTTTCGCCAAAGCACCTAAGGATGTACCGCGGTATAGCGATTGTTCATCCGCCAGCGGGGCATTCAATTCCAGAATCAGGGGTTTAGCCAGAGCTTCGGCGACCATGACCCCGACGGTAGAAAAGAGCGCGGCACGTTCGTAAATAAAATCGGGCGGATGGGCCGTAAAATGGCGGAGCAATTGATGGGACATTTCCTTGTTATAGAGCATCCGGCGGATTTGTCCCGGCAGCGGGCTCGTCTCTCCCAGCATGTCTTCAAATTCCATCAGGCACTTCATGGTTTCACGGCTTATGGGAGCCGGCGGCAGGTGCAGGAGTCGGCCCGCAATTTCTTCCGGTTTTTCCCAGAGCACTTTTTGGAGTTTTGGGGCTGCAAGGACGACAGAATGTCCTGCGCGATTTAAAGCCGAAACCATCTCCCGAACATGGACGGAGGCCCCTTTTGTGCCAAGCACGGGAATGCCGAAATCGGCACAGATGTATAAAATTTTCATGGACTTCACCTTTCTTCCTGGGATAATTGCTGGATGCATTTGTTCAGAATATGAGCAACGCGTGTCTTTGCTTCTGCTTCTTGATGTTGAAGGAGATAACATGCGATCTTCAAAGACGCACAACAGTAATTCGGGATGAGTCTTTTTTTCCAGGAACGCGGTACTTGAGAAAAATAGTGCGTTTTGAGAACCCGCAATGCCCTGTTCCTAATCCTCCGAGAAATTTGTTTGGATTCTGAAAGGAAGACGATACGCGCAATGAGCGATGCAATATCATAAACAGGATCGCTCATCGCAACAGCATCCAAATCGATGAAAGTCACGCGTTCACCGTCAATAAAGATGTGTTCCGGTTTAAGGTCTAAATGTGTCGGACAAAGCGTCACTTCTTTCAATCTGGCTTGAATCTGAAATGAAATCTGATGCAATTTTTCCTGGTGTTCCGGACAAACATCCTGAATAAAACGAATTGCTTTTTCTAAGGGATGAAAGCGCTCTTCCATCGATTGTTTCTTAAGGAATGAACAGGAGCTTAGATTAAATTCAGCAAGGGCTTTGGCCGTTTTTTCCAAGGTATACTCAATGGAAAGCCCGTTTAGAATAAAGGCACTTAAGGGAATACCAGGCGCTTCTTCGAGGATGAGGGTCTTGAGTTGTTTTGAATAGCCCAAAGCATTAAGGACATGAATGCCTTCTTCCCGTGACGGAAAGACTTGTTTAAGTTGAAGGAGGTCTTCAAAAACAGACAGACCTTCATCTTTTTTAAACAGCTTGAAATAAAAAATTTTCTTGAGTGGTTCTTTTTTATGAGGAGGTTCTGCTTCAAACGCACAGCGAAATGTCGCGGCTTGAAGCGGACGATATCTCATTAATGTCAGTTGACTTTCCATGATTTTCCAACCTTCTCCCAATTGACTCAGGAGCAGCGTTTCACGTATTTTCGAATGATTGTTCAAGAAGAGGGGCAAGGTGGGGAGATGGTGATCCTGCGGATAAAGCTGGATCAGCAGCTTGAGATCCGGAAAATATAAAACGGGTTCAAAAACAAGGGAAGAAAAACTGCTATTCCACCATGGATCTGAGCTAATAATGCGCTTGTAACGCTTGAGCACCGGCTTGAGTTTGTTTCGACTTACACCGGTAACCCATAATTTTTTACTGTGTTTTGTGAGTTGATCGTAAAGCGTGAGTTGGTACTGCACAATGATACGATCCCCTTTTCGGTATCTGAATCGTTCTACCTTACAGTCCGTAATTTCATAAATGTGATAATGCCCTTCTCCGGTAGGACGCACTGTTTTCCTGAGAAGGTTCAGCATTTTTTGAGGGTTTAATATTGTGCTGAGCTGAGGCATTTCCGCATCTCTTAATGCCAATACTTCCTCCGGAGGGTCATTCTGAGATCCTTCACTCTCACACGGACTAGGCATTGCGACACACTTCTTTCATATGGCTGTCAGGCGAAATGAGACCTTGTTGTTGTTCCTGCTTTAATCTCTCTTGAGCTAAACGTGAAGGGAGAAGCGGTTTTTTACGATTAAAGAGTTTAATCAATGCCCGGCTCGCGTTCATCGCACCGTCCATGGTTAAACCTGTTGCGGAAGCAAAAATTGGACCGCGCGACTGAAAACCTTTCCGAATTTCACTGAGCAGGTTTTCCGGCTTTAAGTGTTCAGGGTGGAGCATTTGCACGAGTCCACGTGCTGAAAAACATTGCGCGCGAATCAACTGTTCAATGCGTGGTTTGATCCGCGGCACGATAATGGCCTGTTTTTTTAAAGACATGATTTCGCAGAATGAATTGTATCCCCCCATTGAAACGATGAGATCTGCCGCATTCAGGCTGCTGTATAAGTCTGAGGAAAAATCGAGCATGGAGACGGGGAAACCCTTTTGACAGTAGGCATGAAGTTGTTTTCGTTCTGCCTTAGCCATGAGGGGGCCGAGCACAAGCAGGGAATCAAAACCCGGATGATTGGCATGAAATCGGCCCACAAACATCTTTAAGTAGGTGTGCATGAGTTGAAACCCATCTTCACCTCCGCCGGCCGTCACCACCACAAGGCGATTCGTTTTCATCTTGAGTGCTTCCCGGATGGCTTCAGGCGCTTTTGCAACCTTCTCTCTGCCGATATATCCGCAGGAAATGATTTTATTTTCCGTTCTTGCGGAGAGACGATAGGCTTTAATCGGATCATAAATTGAACGATTACCGTAAAGCAGGATCGCATCGTAGGTCTCATCCATTAAGCGATAGAGTCCCTGTTGTTTCCATGTTTCGCAAACCTTCTCAGCATCATCCTCAATATCACGCATGCCGAGAACCAGTTTTGTTTCGGGCCGCTCCTCTTTTAAAAAAGACAGTGCGGGGCGCATCTCTCCCTTGACCCCGGCCGGCGCTTTGTCCACCAAAACGATATCTGGCTTAAAATGTCGGATGGCTTCCAAAATAAGGATTTCACGGAGGGCTTTGAGGGTTTTAAAGGGAAGTTGAAGTGTCCGTGAGCAATAGCCGCCTTCTGGAGACTTGGTGATACTGGGCAGCTTGATGATATCGAGCCGATCAGGCAATTCAAATGAATGGGCTTGCGGTGATCCGGTCACCAGAAGCTGTGTCGCCTCTGGACAATCCAGTGCCACTTGCCTGGCAATGGCCAGAGTCCGCTGTATATGCCCTAAACCATAGGTGTCATGGGAATAATAAAAGATCCGCATCTTTGTCCTCCGTGATGTCGGGGGAAAACCCCGAGAATAATATTGAAGTTTTTGACCTTGCACATCCAAGCTTCCTCTTAGATCGATCAACATGCTGCGCTACTTATTTGGGAATATTATCCCAAATTTTATTCGATGTCAAGGGAAAGGTATTGCGATGGATGCTCTTGGGCGAAACTTGTCCCTCAGGATATTGAGGTGGTGGAGAAGATACTAAGTTTTGCGGAGTCTTCGGGCCTGGAGGACACCGTCCAGGCTTTCGACTTTTTTGAGGACTTTTACGAGGTGTTTGAGATTGGAGATGTCCACGTTGATCAAAAAATTGCCCTTTTGGTCATCCGTGGTTTTAATCTCTGCATGACTGATATTTGCACCTGCTTCCGAAATGGCTGAAGTCACCGCCGCCAGCAAACCGGGGCGATCAAGTGTTCGCACGGAAATGACCGTGGCATGTGTGCGTTTGTTTTTTTTATCCCAATCAACTGTCACAAGGCGTTCTTTATTTGCATCCAACTCATCCAAATTAGGACAGTCCGCCGCGTGAATCGAAAGCCCCCGGCCACGTGTGATAAAGCCGATGATCTCTTCGCCCGGCACAGGACTACAACATTTTGAGAGGTGGATGAGAATATCCCTCATGCCTTTAACCTTCACATCGTTCTGACCCAATCCGGTTTTTCGAATGATTTTTTCAGTCAGGCCTTCTTTGATTTGGGATTTGGGTAAAATTTGTCGGAGCACTTGCTGGGCTGAGACTCTGCCATAACCAATCGCAATCAACAAATCCCCGATGGTTGTAATGCCCTGGTCTTTGACACCAAGCAACAATTCTTTTGATTTCAGGGTTTCTGAAGGGCTCAGCTTTTCTTTTCGGCATTCACGTTCCAAAATTTTGCGACCAAATTCCAAACTCTGCGCACGCTCTTCCAGTCCGATAAAATGCTTGATCTTTGCCCTGGCCTTTGACGTTTTTACAAATTTCAACCAATCTTTATTGGGTCTTTGTGTCGGGGAGGTGAGAATTTCAAGGGTGTCCCCGTTTCTCAAAACTTGACGCAAGGGTGCGATCATGCCGTTTATTTTTGCGCCCACACAACGTTCACCAATTTCAGTATGCACGGCATAAGCAAAATCGATGGGCGTTGCCCCTTTAACAAGCTCGGTTAAATCCCCTTTTGGACTGAATACAAAAACGACATTGGTAAAAAGATCGTTTTTAACCGAGGTCATGAATTGTCTTGTATCGGGTAAATCACGCTGTAGTTCAAGCAACTGGCGTAACCACGCAAAAATGCGCTCATCTTTTGCGTGAATCGTCCCCCCTTCCTTATAGACCCAGTGTGAGGCAATGCCTTCTTCCGCAATCTGATGCATCTCTTTGCTGCGGATTTGAAACTCGACATGTTTTCCTTCAGGCCCAATGACCGTCGTATGCAGGGATTGATAAAGATTGGATTTTGGAATGGCGATGTAATCCTTAAAACGTCCGGGCAAGGGACGCCAAAGCGAATGAACAAGTCCCAAGACGGCATAACAGTCCATTTTAGAATCCGCAAGAATACGCACCCCCATGAGATCATAGACCTCTTCAAAAGGAATGCCCTGGCGTTCCATTTTTCTATAAATACCAAAAAAATGTTTTGAGCGACCATGGATTTCGCACTTAAATTTGTTTTCTTTTAATGTTTTTTGAACCATTGCAACAATGGACTTGATATAGCGTTTTCTGCCACCACTGCCCGCTTTTAAATTTTTGACCAGGTTGTTGTAAATCTCGGGTTTGAGTGCTTTTAAACAAAGGTCTTCAAGCTCGCTTTTAATCCATCCAATGCCGAGACGATTGGAGAGTGGGGCATAGATTTCAAGGGTTTCTTTGGCAATACGTTCCTGCTTTTCTTCGTTAAGCGCATCCAGGGTCCGCATGTTGTGAAGACGGTCGGCCAACTTAATCAAGAGCACCCGAATGTCACTGGACATTGAAATAATCATCTTTCTAAAATTTTCAGCCTGTTTTTCCTGTGTACTCTTGAAAACAATTTTCCCGATTTTGGTCACGCCTTCAACCAGAAAAGCGACTTCTTCACCAAAGGTTTTTCTCAAATTCTCCGTCGTAAAGTCCGTATCTTCCACAACATCATGTAATAGCCCCGCAACAACAGAGTACAAATCCAGCTTGAGGTCGGTTAAAATAACTGCAACTTCAATGGGATGAAAGAGATAAGGCTCTCCCGATTTTCGCTGTTGGCCCTTATGGGCCTGATCCGCAAAGGCATAGGCCTTTTTTAATAGTTCGGTGTCCACTTCCTTGCTATACGAACGAAGCCGTTTGATCAACACATCAACTGAAACCTGCTTGGACATCCGCTTATTACCCTTTTTGATGAGGCCTGTGGCCATAGTGCTTCTGGTCCTATCACTCATGTTGAAAATTTACTAATCTTTTTCGCTTTTTCTTATCGTAGGATCTGTACAATTCATTGTCAAGTAGAAGAAAACTGAACACACAAAACCTTGACGCGACAGGAGGAAATACGCTTTTTAAAGATAAAAAAGCGACAAACATGTTTTCTCAGCGTCTTGACAGTATACCTAAAAAAGGAGTAGGGTCTCCACCGACTGTTCACCGTGAATAGATCAGTCGGACGATGGCGTCCTGTTCAGAAAAATCATTTTTTTGAGTGGGGCGTTTTTTTTTTGCCCTCTTTATTATATCGTGTAAATCTTGATTTTATTAAGGAATTCCCTGATGCCACCTCCTGTTCCGACAAACCCTCTCATTGGTGCAAGTCCCGTCATGCGTGAAATTTACGATGACCTTGATCTCGTGAGCCAGAGCAAAGCAACGGTCTTGATTCGAGGAGAGAGCGGAACAGGTAAAGAATTGATCGCCCAACGCATCCATACGAGCAGTCCACGCAAAAATCAACCTTTTATTAAAGTCAACTGTGCGGCCCTTTCTGAAACCTTGATTGAAAGCGAACTTTTTGGACACGAAAAAGGCGCTTTTACAGGCGCAGTGCAAAACAGGAAAGGCCGTTTTGAACTGGCCCACGGGGGGACGATTTTTTTAGACGAAGTCGGCGATTTGCCCTTAGCCGTACAAGTCAAATTATTACGTGTCATCCAGGAAATGGCCTTTGAACGCGTGGGCGGGACAGAGACCCTTTCCGTGGATGTGCGTGTCATCGCCGCAACCCATCGCAACCTCGAAAAAGCAATTATCGAAGGGAAATACCGACAGGATCTTTATTATCGACTCAGCGTCATTCCCATACTCATTCCACCGCTTCGTGAGCGGACTGAAGACATCCACGCCTTGATCCTGTATTTCCTTAAAAAATTCAATACAGAAAATAATAAAACAGTCATCCTCTCTCGGGAAATGGCAGACCTGCTGCAACACTATCATTGGCCGGGAAATGTCCGAGAATTGGAAAACTGCATGGAACGACTCGTGGTGCTTGCACGCGGCGGCCCCGTGACTCTGAAAAATATTCCAAATGGGATGTCTGCTTATTTTAATGATATCCAGCAAGTGAGTATTAAACCTGGTCGGCAGATGAAAGAGAATTCCCTCTCAAATTCAATACAGCAGATCGAAAAGGAGGCCTTGAAAAAAGCCCTGGAGCGTTGCGCCTGGGTGCAAGCTAAAGCCGGACGACTCTTAGGATTTACGCCGCGTCAAGTCGCGTACAAAATAAAAAAATACAAACTCTTTCCCGATGCGCTGACTTAAGTCCTTATGACAGATGACTGACTGCAAGGAAACTCCGAAAATAAATAGAGATTTTTCCCTTGTGTTTTTTTCGATGATCTTGTTATGATGCCGCCGTCTGCAGTCTGCTTAGATGATAGGGGGTAGATACACACATGCAATCGTGTGCACGTCAAGCAGATAAAAATTGTGAAGCGATTTCAACTTAATATAGAACGAGGAGAAAATCGAATGAAAAAGAGTATGTCTGTTTTTAGTTTATTTGCCGCAGGAGCAATGGTTCTTGGCGGAGCAGGGTTGAGCCACGCCGATGATTTAAAAATCAGTGGTTTTGGTTCGATTAACTTCAATTTGATGAATGAAGCCAGTGATAATTCGTGTTCAGATACCTCTGGTACCGATGGTAGTACGAATTGTACCGAACTTCAGTTCAGTGTTCCTTATGCCGAAGTGGATTTTGAAAAAACAGTCGGTTCAGTTACTGTACGCTTGGATCTTGATTTTAACGGAACAGGCAACAACATTGGTAACGATGATGTTGAGCAGTTTAGATTTGATTGGATGCTCCCTGCGGGTCAAGACCTTGGACTCACCCTAACAGGTGGTATCTTCAACTCTCCGATTGGTTTTGAAGCACAGGATTCCCCTGACAAACTCCAGATTTCTAATGGACAGCTCTTTAACATGGTCCCTTCCAACTTGGCTGGTCTGCAACTTGCGGGTGGAACAGACATGGTTAGCGGAAGTCTTCTCTTTGTAAATGACTGGCGGGATTTTGGAACTGGTGATCTTCCACCAGGTGCGACTCAGTCCCTTGGTGAAGAAAACACCCTTGGTGCGACATTTGCCATTACACCAATGCCTGCAGTCGGTTTGACTGTCGGCTACCTTAGCTCTGGCCTTAAACCCTTGGAAGATACCATTGACATCGTCCTTTCAGGAACGATCATGCCATCTCCTGATCTTGCATTATTGTATGCCCTTGAGTATGTCACCAATGAAAAACAGGACGGCACAGGCATTACCGTCAATGCAATGCACGGCAAACATGGCTTAACCCTGCGATATGACATGGTTGATAATGACGGTGCTGCAGGAGACCCTACATCGCTGACCGTTGCCTTCCTCTGTAGCCTGGAAGAAAACCTCAAAGTGAAACTTGAGTGGAGAGATGACGATCCAGATGTTGCCGGACAAAGTTCCACCGATGCAACCACACTTCAGTTTGTTGCCTTGTTCTAAGTAACACAACACAGGTAAGACCGGAGCATCCCTCAATGGGGGGATGCTCCTTTTCATAAGGGGAGAATTTGTAATTCTCCCCTTATGAAAATTATAATCAGTCTTTAGATAAAGCTCAAAGAAGAGCAACAACTTAGCTCAATGGGGAGTGTTCATTACGATGTTTAACACGATTAAAGGAGCAATAAATGAAAAAGAGTCTATTTTTCAGTGTCCTTGCCCTCCCCATTCTGTCGGTGTTTACCTTCATCACACCGACAACCGCATATGCGGCGGGAGTATCGCAGGGTCTTTTTACCGCAAATAACACTTGGATGTTGGTGGCGACCTTTTTGGTCTTCATCATGCATTTGGGTTTCGCCTCACTCGAATCCGGTCTCACACGCGCAAAAAATACCACCAATATCTTGTTTAAAAATACCGCCATCGTTGCCATTGGTCTTTTGACCTATGCGCTTTGTGGTTTTAACTTGATGTACCCGGGAGACTTCAACGGTTGGATCGGTTTTGCCGGTGTGGGTTTAAGCCTGCCTGCGGGTGATGCCGGGCTCATCGGCTATGCAGATGGGGCCTACACCTATTACACCGACTTTATCTTTCAAGCCATGTTTGCTGCAACGGCTGCAACTATTGTTTCCGGTGCCGTCGCAGAACGGGTGAAACTCAGTTCTTTTCTGATTTTCTCAGCCATTTTTGTCGCCATTATTTATCCCATAGTCGGTTCCTGGAAATGGGGCGGCGGCTGGTTAGATGCAATGGGGTTTTATGATTTTGCAGGCTCAACCCTGGTGCACGGCGTCGGCGGTTGGGGCGCTTTGGCCTGTGTTTTGATTTTGGGGCCACGTCTCGGAAAATATGTGAACGGACAAGTCAGGCCCATTTTGGGGCACAGTATGCCCTTGGCGACTGTGGGCATGTTTCTGCTTTGGTTGGGCTGGTTTGGCTTTAATGGCGGTTCCGTGCTTTCAGCCGATCCCAGCTTGGTCTCGCTTGTTTTCGTGACGACTTCTCTTGCAGCCGCTGCAGGGATACTGAGTTCAATGGTCACGTCCTGGATGGTGCAAAAGAAACCGGATCTTTCCATGATTTTAAATGGCAGCCTTGCCGGACTCGTGGGCATTACAGCCGGCGCCGATACCGTAACCGTTATGGGTGCAATCCTCATTGGTTTGGTCGCAGGGGTTATCGTCGTTTTTTCGGTCATGTTTTTTGATCGCGTCAAGATTGATGATCCCGTCGGTGCGCTTTCCGTCCACTTGGTGTGTGGTATTTGGGGGACCTTGGCCGTCGGTATTTTCAGCACCAATCCCGATCATAAACTCTGGGTACAACTCGTGGGCGTTGTCGCTTACGGCGCAGTAACCTTTGTCGCAGCCTTTGGCCTTTTCTTTGCGCTTAAAGGAATTATGGGTGTGCGTGTCACGGAGCAGGAAGAGATGGAAGGCCTGGATATGCATGAACATGGTGTCGCGGCGTATAATGGTTTTCAGATCAACAATCAATAAGACGTCTGATCCGTCTTTTGAAAACCGATTGCTGTGAAAGGAGCAGATGATGAAAAAAGTAGAAGCAATTATCAAACCCTTTAAATTGGAAGAGGTCAAAAAAGCCCTCTCCGAAATTGGCATCGTGGGCATGACCATTAGCGAAGTCAAAGGGTTTGGTCGTCAAAAAGGCCACAAAGAACACTACAGAGGGGCAGAATACGCCATTGAATTTGTACCCAAAATCAAACTGGATATTGCGGTCAACGACACAGAAGTGGAAAAGGTCGTTGAAGCCGTCATGAATTCCGCGCGGACGGGATCCATCGGAGACGGCAAGATTTTTGTCACCTCCCTCAGCGAAGTCGTTCGTATTCGGACAGGAGAAATGGGAGAAAGCGCCCTGTAATATTGAGTCGCAGAAATCTTTCAAAAGTAAAAAGGCGGATTGAAACCACTCAATCCGCCTTTTTTTTGTTTAACCCTCGTCTCACCCTGCTTCAAAAAAGGTCTTTCTGATTTACAACCATTGGGGACTTTTTTATATTTAAATAATGATGCCACAAAATACGTGCGGCAACAGACTGATAGGGCCGCCAGGCTTCTGCCATTTCAGAAAGTCTTTGCTGTGAAGGCCGGGCGGATAAACCTTTGATGCGGCGCGCCGCTTCGGCGAGCGCAATATCTCCTGAGGGCCAAATATCAGGCCGCAATAAGGCCATGAGCAAATAAATGCGTGCCGTCCAAGGGCCAATGCCTTTTATTTTCATGAGTGTAGCGCTGGCCTCTGCATCACCCATCTCATTGAGGCGATCTACAGAAAGCAGATTGCTACAAATGGCTTTGGCCAAATGAAGACAATAGCCCGCCTTCTGTCGTGTAAGACCGAGTTTTTTTAAGTGTAAATCCCCACATTTTATAAATTGTGCAGGCGTGAAGGGAATGATTTCAAGACTCAATCGGGAAAATGTCGCGGCAGCCGATACCAAGGAGACCTGCTGTTCAAGAATAATTTGGACCAGGGTCGCAAAACCTTGCGGTCGATCCCAAAGTGGGGGCACACCATAAAGCGCAACGCTTCGACCCAAGGCCGAGTCCTCTGAGGCTAAATACGCCGTCGCGCTCAGCAATGTTGCCGGAGTCAAACAAAGACTCACCCCGGGGGCCACTGAAAAACCCTGCCCCCCATCAGATGGACATGCAGGTGAAAAACGGTTTGTCCGGCATCTTCACCCGAATTGATGACCGTTCTAAACCCACTTTCCAGCAATCCTTTTTCTTTCGCTAATTTTTGCACGACGACAAAAAGATGTGCCATCAGGTCTTCATCTCCTGATTGAAGATCAGCAAGCCGGGAAATGTGTTTTTTCGGAATGATCAACAGATGGGTCGGGGCTTGTGGGGAAATATCGGCAAAGGCCAAGGCCCTATCGTCCTCATAAATAATGGGGCTTGGAATCTTTTTTTGAATAATTTTACAAAAAAGGCAGGCGGCTTCAGGCTGTGCTTCCGTCATGATTTCGACTCCTATTGGGATTTTGCCACATCTTCAAGTATTTTCAGTCCGTGCAGCCTTTTCTGCAAGACCCGAACAGGCCGTTCGACGTTTAAGCTCGGCCTCAATCGCCGAAAAAGGGATATCAAAATACCCCAGCGAAACCAGGAGGTGATACAAGAGGTCGGCACTTTCATGAATAATTTCTTGCCTCTCCCCATTTTTTGCAGCAATGAGTAATTCTCCGGACTCCTCTGCGACTTTTTTAAGAATACGGTCAATCCCCTCCTGCATTAAAAAGGAGGTATAGGATTTATTGTCGGGTGTTTTCTTTCGTGCCATAATTGTTTCAGAGAGGGTCTCCAGGATCGGCCGTCGTTCGTCTCCGGATTCAGCATCGGAAACAAATGGTTCCAGCTCTCCGCTCGGCGACAGACGGCGATAAAAACAATTTGCTGCACCCGTATGACAAGCAACACCCGTTTGTATGACTTCAATCAACAAGGTGTCTTCATCACAATCGACAAAGATATTTTTAATTTTTTGAATATGTCCAGAGGTCTCTCCTTTGTGCCAAAGGCAATTTCGAGAACGACTCCAGAAATGCGTTTCACCTGTTTCAAGACTGAGCCTTAAGGAGTCCTCATTCATATAAGCCAACATCAGCACGGCCTTGCTATCGATATCCTGCACTACAGCAGGAATAAGCCCCGCTTTAAAGGGAAGGTTTGAGAGGTCAATTTTAATCATTTTTGTAAGGCACCCCAGATCAAAAAATGGCGAAAATTTAGAAAAAGAGCATTCAGTCTAAAACAATCACAAATACAGCGCAAGCTTATAACCAGGGAAAATACTCCGCAAGTTTCCCCAATAAACATGTGCTCCTAGGCGCCCTCTCCTGAAAAATCCAAACTTATTCTTGAATTCAAAAGCGTAACTAGGGTATAAATTTTGATTGATTTTTATTTTTTCGAAACTAAGATTAAAGTAATGGTGTATTTTATCTCGTTCTGAGTGCAAAGGGTCTCAGCATTGGGTAGAACTTTATGATAAGAAGGAGCTTGAATGAATAAGGAATTGGCGGCAAACTTGGATCCCAAAACAAAATCCGATGCCGAACGGCAACAGGTACTCGAACAACTCGTTTATAACCGGAAAAAACCGGATCCAGAAATATGGAAGACCATTATTCCCCTTATAGGCCAGGAACCTGTTGTTTGGATTCAAGGTTTAGAGATTCGTCTTTTAAAACGTCTTCCTTTTCAAGTCGACTTTATTCAATCTGCTTTTTCCCTTTTGGACGCCCCCCAGGCCAGTTTACGTCTTGAAGGGGCTGGATTGATTCGGGAAGTGCTTGATCGTCTGCGCTCTCATAAAGACCATGAAGCCATGAGTGCATTCGAATCAGGCCCCTTAAAATCTTTGCTTTCCGCACTTGCCCGACAAGAAATTGTTGCTCAGCAAAGTGTCTGGCTGGAGCTTTACCTTGCACTCTCAAGCCTCAGTGCTGCACCCGCTGTCAGTGATGCAATGCTGAATTTATTACCAAAAGATTGCGATAAATCCTTACATATTTTTGCACAATACGTGCAGGGAAAACACCCGGAAAACGCGCTGACAACCCTCTTAGAGGGTTGTACACAAACCCACTCGGAAGACATCCTGCAACACCTCGTCCGTGCTCTAGGTCTCAAGATTTCAAAAAAAGGGGCGATTACGGGTTACACCAGCACAGAACCCATCATTACAAGCTTGCTTGGCGCACTGAAAAGTAAGAGTGAAAACGTCCGCCGGGAAGTTTGTTCTGTTTTCGCCTCTCGTGCAAAAGCTGCCGCGATAACAAAAACCCCCCTTCCACTGGAAGACGAGGTTTGGAACGGTGTTTTTAACATTTACGCCCAGCGTCTTGCGTCTCCCGTGGCACGAGACAAAGATGAAGCCAATATGGCCATTGCCGCCTTGCCCATCACGGATGAGCGGCTCACCCGTCTTTTTGAGGTCATGCACAGCGTGACAGATGGCATGGATAAACAAAATGTTGTGGGTTTGATTGGCAGCTTCAAAATGGAGAGCTCCAGATCAGAGTTGCTGCGTTTACTCCGTGAAAATTTTGCGGGTCTTCGTTTAGAAGAGCAAAAAATTACGGTCAATTCCGTCTCAAAATATCTCCCCGATGAGGAAATTGAAGTCGAGCTTGACAAGCTTATCTCGGGAAAAGGGCTTCATTCCGATGTTTTGTCTTCCCTGGGGGATAAGCTTTTTGCGCCCATCCCCAGCTTGAAAACACGACTTATGAAATGGCTGGGGCTGAATGAAAAAACAAAACGTCCGCTACTGGAGCAGTTTCAACTCCCCATGATGCATACGAAAATCCTTCAATCGGCCCGCCGTCTGAGTGATGACTCGGAAATTCTTGAAAAACTATTGATCCTTGAACCCCTACTCATGATGAACGACGCAAAAACCAAGTTGCACGAAATCCTAAAAGCCTTCCCGGGAGTCCGCAAATAATGAATGAGTTGGCACAAATTCTAATCGACAAAATTGACCCGCTGTCACAGGCAAAAATTGTTTTTGTCGGTTTTACACTGCCACAGTCTTTTGGCGGTGGCACGGAGCTCGAATTTGGCAATCCAGAACAAACAGCAGGACTGGGACTCAGCCCAGGGTCTTCAGGCATGGCAAAAGATTTTGTCAAAAATGCGATAGAGGATCTTTTTTCCGACGACTCCGAAATCGAACACAGTGAGTTCAGTCTCTCGGAAGAGGGCAGCACCATCACCGTTATTGCACTTGATTAACAAACCTTAAAATAAACATGATATAAAAAAAGGCTCAGTTCACTGAGCCTTTTTTTATATCAAATTGAAGGAGTTTCAATGAAAAGTTTGTGGTCTAATAAAGCAGCAAAAGACTTATCAAGTATTGATCTGGTGGTCTATACCTCACGCCTCATCGGCGCAAATACAAACCTTGTGCTTTGGGGCGGTGGCAATTCATCTATTAAAACAATGGGGTCCGATCATACGGGCAAAAAATGTGAGATTCTTTGGATCAAAGGCTCGGGCTCGGACATGCGCACAATTGCCCCCAAGAATTTCACCCCACTGCGTCTGCAAGACCTGCTGCCTTTACAACAGCGCGATGCCATGACAGATGAGGCCATGGTAGATTATCAAATGAAATCCATGCTCAATCCAAAAGCGCCCAAACCCTCAATCGAGACCTTGTTGCATGCTTTTTTACCGCCCGCCCATATTTATCACACCCACGCGGATGCGATTTGCGCTTTAACCGATACGCCAAAAAGTAAACAAATCATCCGGGAGGTTTTTGGCAAAACCGTTGCACTTGTCAGTTACACCCGTCCTGGATTTTTGCTCTCAAAACGTGTGGCGGAAGCTTATAAAAAAACCCCGAATATCACGGCCATCATCTTAGATAAACATGGTTTAATTACTTTCGGAAAAACAGCAAAAGCCGCCTATGACATGACGATTAAAATGGTGAGCCAAGCAGAAGCTTACGCGGCTAAAAAACGTAAAGGCAAAAATCCCATGGGGCCCCTCCAAATCAAGGGACTTCCAGTCAATAAACGGCGGGCACTTGCCGCTCAGATTGCCCCCATTCTGCGCGGAGAAATCAGCCACAACAAACACGTCGTCCTGCGCTACGAAGATGCACCTGGCCTGCTTCAATTTATCGGATCAGAAAAAGCAAAAAAACTGACACAGATCGGGCCCTTCACTCCAGATCACCTCATGCACACCCGGCCTTGGCCGCTCTTTGTCGATGTAAAAGATCCTGCTGATTTGCAATCCCTTAAACAAGCACTACACAAAAGCCTCACAAGCTACCGCAAACGTGCCGTGGATTATTTTGAGCGATACAAACCCGAAGGGGTCACAATCTTAGATCCCAACCCCCGTGTGATTTTAATACCGGGCATTGGCATGTTCAGCACCGGAAAAAATAGAGCTGCCGCAAATATTCCACATGATTTGTATATGCACACTTATCCCGTCATTGAGGCCGCAACAGCCATAGACCGCTATCGCACCATTTCACTCAAAGAAACCTGTGATTTTGAATATTGGCCGATGGAAAATTTCAAGCTCACCTTGCTGCCCCCCGAAAAAACGTTTTCAAGAAAAATCGCTTTGATTACAGGTGCTGCAGGGGCCCTTGGCTCAGCCATCGCAAGCGCATTTATCGAAGCGGGGGCCTGTGTTGTCTTAACTGATATTGATGAGAAAAAAACCTGCGCCCTGGCCGACAAACTGAACGAAGCTGTCGGATCCCGCCAGGCCGTCGCTATCACGATGGACGTTTGCAGTGAACATGAGGTCAAACGGGGTTTTGAAGCAGCGGTCTTGGCCTTTGGAGGACTCGATATCTTTATCTCCAACGCAGGCATTGCACGACCTTCTTCTGTTGATAATTTAAGTCTCAGTGATTGGGAAGCTTCACTTTCTGTCAATGCTACCGGGCACTTGCTCACATCTCAGGCGGCCTTGAAAATTATGAAAGCACAAAAATTAGGTGGTTCAATCGTCGTTGTCACCACCAAAAATGTCTTGGCCCCCGGCAAAGATTTTGGAGCCTACTCTGCATCAAAAGCCGCTCAGACGCAACTGGCCCGGATTATGGCCATTGAAAATGCTTCTGTGGGTATCCGCGTCAACATGGTCACCCCGGATGGCATCTTTGAGGGATCAGGGCTTTGGTCTCAGTCGGTTCGGGAAGAACGGGCAGAGGCCCACGGCATTGCCCTTGATGAAGTTGAGGATTTTTATGCAAAACGCAACCTCCTGCAAACCCCCATCTACGCACGTGATGTGGCCGAAGGCGTGCTTTTTCTGGCTTCTGAGCGCGCAGCAAAAACGACGGGGGCCATCTTGCCGATTGACGGGGGTCTGCGAGAAGCCTTTCCGCGTTAAAAACCCAAATGGATATGCGGATGCGTCCTGGGTCTACCCAAGAAATCTGTGACAAAAGAATCTGTGGGGTCGTCCTCGCCGGTGGAAAGTCCCGGCGCATGGGTCAAAATAAATCCCTGATTTCTTTTGAGGGAAAACCCCTGATCGAATACGCAACAGACGTGCTTTCCCAAATTTTTTCCGAAGTTGTCATCGTATGCGATGCGCAATCTCATGCTGAAAACCGTTTTGCGCACTTGCCATTTCCTATCCTTTGTGACCAGCGGGAAGATTTAGGCCCCATCGCTGGCATTGAAACTGCTCTAAAAGCCCTGCATGGAAAAGGGATTTTTGTGGTCGCAGCCGACATGCCTTTTATCAAGGACACAGTCATCAAAGCAATGTGTTTGCATCTCACAGCTTACGATCTCGTTATTCCGAAAATTGGAGAGAGACTGCACCCCCTGCACGCCTTCTATTCTCCCCAATGTCTCAAGCCCATTACAACAGCCATTCACTCAAACCAGCTTGCCTTACATCTCTTAAGCCGCACAGTTCGCAGCTACTTTTTCCCAGAAAAATGCTTCCGAAAATTTGACCCAACACTCAAATCCGTTTTTAACATCAATACCCCCGAGGACTTAGCAAAAGCCTCTGCCCTCTTTTAAGAAGTCGAATCGCGAAAGAAGGTCTTTGAGCATTAGAAATGCTTGCGTAAAGAGCAAATACTAAGCGAATGCGCTTCACATTTTGCGCCGAAATGGACAGTGGCTCCATTTCAAGTTTTAGGAATACGGCTCAAAAACCTTGTTATTTCATCACGTATCGGCTATGATCTACGCCGTTGAGAGCCTTGTTCTCTCAAGATTTTTTGGGATAATTCAGCTTTTTGTGAGTCAAAATTATGCAAACCAGTCAAAATACACACACTAAGGGTTTTCATTCAGACATCCTTGACGGCATTTCCGAGCCTCTTATCGTTATCGATAAAAATTTCACGATTGATTATGTCAACCAAACAGCCTCAGCTGACACCCAAATAAACGCCTTGGGCAAAACGTGCTACAAGGTCTTTCACGAACGCGAAACCCCTTGTGAGCCCTGTCCCTGCATGGACGTTTTTAATCAGGGAAAACCCTTCCGCAAAATCAAAACGTTTGATCACAATGGGCAAGTTACCTCAAAAGAGCTTTGCGCTTATCCCATTTTTGGGGAAAATGGCGAAATTTCTCATGCGATTGAAATTGTGCGAGATGTTCTTCAAACGCAAAAAAAAGAAACAAACATCTCCAGTCGTACCGAGGGATTCCAGTTCAAAAAAAATGGTTTTCTCCCGGATCAAATTGAGGAAACCTCCTTCTGTGGCATGATTGGTCGTAGCAAAAAAATGCGTGCACTTTTTCAAATGATCCGACTGGTGGCCCCCAGCAGTGCCACAGTCTTGATCTATGGAGAAAGCGGGACAGGAAAAGAACGTGTCGCGCAAGCCATCCATCAAATGAGTTCACGACGCCAACATCCCTTTGTCGCCATTGATTGTGGCGCACTGCCCGAAGCCCTGCTCGAAAGTGAGTTGTTCGGACATGTCAAAGGGGCCTTTACCGGAGCGATTTCGCATAAAAAAGGGCTCTTTGAAGAAGCCGAAGGTGGAACACTTTTTTTGGATGAAATCAGTGATACCAGTCTCGTATTTCAGTCCAAACTACTCCGGGTCTTGCAAGAGGGGGAAGCGCGGCCTGTGGGAGGGAACCGTAGCATAAAAGTCAATGTGCGCATGATTGCTGCCACAAATCGCTCCCTAAAAGAGGGGATCGCAAAAAAAACCTTTCGAGAAGATCTCTATTATCGCCTAGCGGTCATGCCCATCATGATCCCACCCCTGCGCGGTCGCTTAGACGACATTCCACTCCTCGTCGAGTATTTCATTCAAAGATATACCCAGAAAAATAGCAAAGGGCTCATGCATCTTTCGAAAGAAGCCTCAGAAGTGCTACTAAGAATGCCCTGGAAGGGAAATGTTCGGGAGCTTGAAAATGTGATCGAACGCGGGGTACTGGTTTCTCAAAAACAAGAAATCGCACTCGAATCCCTCTTGATTGAAGAAGAAGTCACCTCACTGGGTTCCGCACCCTCCACCTCACTTTTTAGTGCCACACAGGAAGTCATGTCTAAAGTGGAACGAGAGCGCATCATCGAATCCCTGCAAGAATGTAAGGGCAACAAATCTAAAGCCGCACGGTTGCTGGGTATTTCACGTGCAAGCTTCTACAACAAACTAAAACGTTACCAAATTCCAGTCTCTCTTTAATCTCCCCGGACTTAATCAAAGCTTTCTTATCTGTGGTCTTTTATTTTGGGATCCACTAGAATAGCCTTGGTTTTACAGAAGCGTTTTTTGTTGGCTGAAGATGTCTTTTACAAGACGACACACACCACACATGATTCAAAATCGTTTGCAAATAAAAATGTGGCTTTTAAACGCAGGAATTCTCCTGATCGGGTTCTTTTTTACAAGCAGCCCGGGGTTTTTATTTGCCCAAGGCACAGAGGATTTCTCCCTACGCCCGATAGAAAAATCCGATCAAAACAAACGCAAGCCTTTTCAAAACCCCTTTCTTCCTTCAAGTGCTCAGAATCTGGATACTTTGACCCCTGAAGAAATCAAACAAGGGAAAATACGTCTTCAGAAATTGCCCCGACAAAAAACAAAAGAACCCCAAAAACCCGATTTTCCAGAAAAACCAAGACAAAAACCTCGACGGGAAAACAGAAAGCTCCTGGAACTTAATCTCCCCGAAACACGTGCACTCGAACATCAATTACAAAAAGATGAACACAAAATACAAGACCCGATAAAAGAGGCCCAGGAAACAAAACACGAGGAATCAGAGAAGCGCAAAACAGAACTTTCGCCCTTTGAAACCTACCTCAATGAGCAGACTGCTCCGATACATCCAGCGCTTGAAGCCTTTGGCTATGATTTGTTTCAGGATATTCCAGAACGTTTTGCCCCCCTTGAGGGTTTTCCGGTCAGCGCCGATTATCTCTTGGGGCCGGGAGATGAAATCCGAATCACTGTTTGGGGAAAAATTGACGGAGATTTTGCGCGCACGCTTGATCGTGAAGGAAAAATAATATTGCCTCAGCTTGGGGCACTGCATCTGGCCGGACTCAGCTTCTCGGAGAGCAAGGACTTTATACACAAAGCCTTTGCTCGTTTTTATAAAGTGACGGAAGTCAAAATAAACATCAGCATGGGACAACTGCGCAGCATGCAGATTTTTGTCGTTGGAAAGGCGAAACATCCCGGAAGCTACATGCTCTCTTCTTTTTCAACACTGGTAAACGCCCTTTTTGCCGCAGGAGGACCCAGTGCTATTGGCAGTATGCGGGATATCCAAATCAAGCGGGCCGGGAAAACCCTCAAACATTTTGACCTCTATGATTTGCTCCTAAGCGGAGAAAAATCTGGAGATCTTCGTCTTCAGACAGGAGATGTCATCTTTATTCCGACAGTCGGCCCACGTGTTGGCATCTCAGGCAATGTTGTCGCCCCGGCACTTTATGAGCTTAAAGAGCCAACTCCTTTAAGTCACTTGATTGCCATGGCGGGTGGCATTCGTGCAGACGGTGATTCACAACGTGTGCAAGTGGAGCGTAAGTTTAAAGGAAATTCAAAAATCGTGCTGGATGTTCGTCTGATAACCCTGGGCATCCAGGATCCGGTTTTACTGAAAGACGGGGATCGTGTACGGGTTTTCTCAATTGATGAACGCATAAAAAATGCCATCACCGTCAAAGGCAATGTGGCACGTCCGGGTGTCTTTGAATGGTCTCCCGACATGCGCGTGAAAGATCTTTTTCAAGGCGCCGAAGATTTTTTACCCGAAACCTTCATGGACTATGCCTTGATCGAACGTCTTGTCCCGCCCGATGATCACAAGACCTACCTTTCAGTCGCCCTCAAAAAAGCACTTTTTGAAGATAATGCACAAAAAAACATCCTATTGCACCCGAAAGACAAGCTGGTGGTCTTTCAACGTTGGGACTTAATGGAAAAACCCAAGATCTCTTTAAGCGGTGCAGTTAATCGCCCTGGGGACTACGAATATCGACCCAGGATGCGGCTTTCAGACCTCCTTAAACTGGCTGGCGGTCTTGAAAGACCCGGCCACCCCGACTCCTATTTGACCGAAGGCATTATTATCAGAAAGATGTCCCCTGACTTTCAGGAAGAAAAAATTGTATTTGATTTCAAAAAAGCCATCATTGAAGAAAACAAGGATGCAGATCTAAGTTTGTATGCACACGATGAGGTCTACATTTTTGACCAATGGGCGATTTCTCAGGAAAAAACCGTGCGCATCGTCGGTGCAGTCAATGCACCAGGCATTTATGCCTGGGCAAAAGGAATGCAGGTTCGTGATCTGCTGCAGCTTTCTGGCGGCCCTTTATATTATGCATTTCTGGGCAATGCCGAGCTCACACGCCTTACCCCCAGTGCAGAAGGCCCTCAAATAGAACGTATGCATATCGATCTGAAAAAGGTCATCGCAGGAGATGAGACTGCAAATATTGTTTTGCAGGGAGATGACTATCTTTCCATTCGTGCAGTCCCCGAATGGGAACGCTACCGAACCGTGCAAGTTAAAGGAGAAGTCCGTTTTCCAGGAACCTATACGACACAAAAAGGTGAGCGACTTTCGTCTTTGCTGGAACGTGCGGGTGGACTCACACAAAATGCCTATGCCAAGGGGGCGATTTTTACACGAAAATCAGTTCAACTCCTTCAGCAACGGCAATTAGATGATGCCATTGACCGACTTGAACAACAATTGCTTTCGCGCTCGGCCAGTACGATCGAAGCCGCGCTCACCCCCGAAGCGGCCATGCAGCATAAAGCCTCAATGGGACAACGAAATGCCCTCATTACAAAAATGCGGACGGCAAAGGCAAAAGGACGGATGGCTATCACGCTCAAATCGGTCGCCCAATTTAAGGACTCCCCTTCAGATCTTGTACTCGACGAAGGAGATGTTCTCATCATCCCGGAGCAACCGCAGCAAATTCAAGTCATTGGTGCGGTCTTTAATCAGACGGCGTTTATCTTTGACAACAAGACAACGGTTGCGAAATATCTCGACAAAGCGGGGGGATTGACGGAAGATGCCAATGAAGATGCACTCTACATCCTCAAGGTTGATGGCACGGCTTATTCCAAACGGCAAAATACCGGGTTTTGGTTTTGGAAGACCGCGCTTAAATCTTCTGTGCTTGACCCGGGAGATACGATTGTTGTGCCTGAACAGTTAGATAAAATTTTTTGGCTGCGGGAAGTGAAAGATATGACACAAATTCTCTACCAAATGGCCGTGACTGCGGGTGTCTTGATCCTGGCATTTTAAAGCCAATGGAAAATATGCACGAAGAACAGGAAATCGACCTACTGACACTCTGGAAGATACTGCTTAAACGGAGACGTTTTTTATTTCTGACGGTCGGCGCGGTCTTTATCTCCTCCGTCATCTTCAGTTTTTCATTGCCCAATGTTTATGAGGCCACGATAAGCCTCCTCCAGCCTCAGGAGACCAGCGCCGCAGAGAAGCTCATCGCGTCACAAATTCCAAGTGGTTTGGTGGGACTCGCAGGAGGCGCTCTCGGCATGAAATCACAGACCAACCGCTGGATGGGGATTTTAAACAGCCGAACTGTTTTTGACCAGATTATTACGCGGTTTGACCTACAAACAGTCTACGATAAAGAAACGGTCACGGAGACACGACTTCAGCTTGAAAAAGCAGTGCATTTCCATAAATCACGGGAAGGCATTCTCTCAATTTCGCTTGAAGACCAAGACCCGGAACGTGCGGCTGCCATGGCCAATGCCTTTGTCGAAGTCTTGGATAAAATCAATCGAGAAATCGTAATGACTTCTGGTGGAAGAACTCGGGCCTTTATTGAGGGCCGACTCGAAGAGGCCAAGACCGCCCTTGAACAATCGGAAGAAGCCCTCAAAGTTTTTCAAGAAAAAAATGGAGCCGTAAAACTAGACGCCCAGTCGGAGGCGATGATTGACGCAATGGGTGCAATCCAGGGAAAGCTCCTCTCCAAGGAGGTCGCACTCAAAACCCTGCTTTCTTATGCAACGCCACAAAATCCACAGGTTACACTCTTAAAAACTGAGATCACAGCATTAAAACGGGCCTTGCTCACGCTTGAAAGAGGGAATGACAAAACAGAAAATACATCAAACGGACTCTTTATTCCCACAAACCGCCTACCCGACTTAGGGCTGCAATACCTCAGACTGCTGCGCGATGTAAAAATTGATGAAACCCTCTACGGTCTGCTCACAGAGCAATATGAAATCGCCCGTATCCAAGAAGCCAAAGACAGCTCAACGGTACAAGTTCTGGATTTTGCGATCATTCCCGAAAAACCTGTAAAACCGAAAAAGCAGCTGATTGTGATCTCCGCCACAATGCTGGCTGGCCTTCTGGCTTTTTTTGGAGCTTTCTTCCTGGAATATCTTGAAACTGCAAAAATAAACGCACAAACAAAAGAACAGTTTGAAAAAACTAAGATAGATCTCATTAGAAAAAAATGGAGGCATTAAACATTGAGCCCTGAAAAAAAGCAAACAGGAGGCAACCCTGTCAACGAGAGTACTTTGTTAGAAATTGTGAGTTTGGCCAAAAAAGCGGGAGAGGCCATCATGCGTGTCTATCAACAAGATCATTTTGGAACAACCTACAAGGACGACCGCTCTCCGCTCACAGAGGCCGATCTGGCCGCTCATCATATTATCGTAGATGCGCTAGAAAAAGAGGCTTCAGCACGCCCTGTGCTGACAGAAGAATCAACAGAAGTCCCATACACACTCCGAGAAAAATGGGAGAGCTATTGGCTCATTGATCCACTGGATGGCACAAAGGAATTTATAAAACGCAGTGACGAGTTTACAGTCAATATCGCACTCATTCAGCAAGGGAAGCCTGTGCTGGGTGTGGTGTATGCCCCCGCGCTGGACATCAGCTATTTCGCAGCAGCAGGACTGGGCGCTTTTAAAACAGAGGGAAAAGAGACAGCCCGTCGTATTAGGGTTGCAGACCATAGAACGCATCGTCTTAAAATTGCCGTCAGCCGATTACACGGTGGCGCAGGATTGACCTCATTTTTAGAAAAAATTCCGGTACATGACTTGGTTCGTATGGGCAGTTCTCTAAAAATTTGTCTTGTCGCAGAAGGCGCGGCAGACCTCTATCCACGATTGGGGAGGACGATGGAATGGGACACCGCCGCAGCCCATGCGGTTGTGAACGAAGCTGGCGGAAGCGTCACAGACGTGCACGGCGTCGCCCTGATTTACAACAAAGCAGATTTGGCCAATCCAGAGTTTTTTGTACGCGGGAATCCAGCTCTTCCTTTACCGGAGCATTGGGACAAAAAATAAGTGGTTTTACGCAATAAGAATTTCAGGTTTGTTGATGATTTCGGTATTGACTGAACTTGCGATGAAACATTGTTTGTGTGCCCTTTCAACCAAGGACAAAGCCTTTTCTCGATCACTTTCTTTTGTGATTAAAATTTTTGGGCGCAGGATAACCTGTGTAAGCCAGCGTTTTTTACGGCTATCGACTTTCAAAATCCCTTCGGCATCATCGGTATAAGCCAATACCTCAACTTGTGAAAAAGCCGCTAAGGCCAAATAAGTCAGCATCTGACAGGATGCAATGGATGCCGTAAAGAGCTCTTCCGGATTATGAAAGCTCGCATCTCCTTTGTACTGAGGCGCAGCCGACATCACAATTTCCGTTTTTTCGGGACACTTCATCCGGTGACTTCGACTGTAGGCCCCGTAATCCAAGGTCGTGCCTTCATCACTTTCAAGCCATTCGATCCGTGCATGAAAATAATCAACCTCATATCCCATTAAACCCTCCCTTGTTCATCTTTAAGACTTGTCTTTCTGGCAATCTAACATTCTTTTCTCAACAAATCCAGCCTGTTATTTGTCTATAAATCAGCTGATTAAGACATGAAAACGCAGCACCGAAAATTGACAATTTTTTGTGCTGCGTGCTATTCTCCGCCGCGATGTTTCGAACACAGCTCTGCGGTAAAATTTCAGAAAAAAATCTCGACACCGAAGTCACGCTCTCAGGCTGGGTACATCGACGTCGTGACCACGGCGGTCTGACCTTTGTCGATTTGCGTGATCGAGAAGGTATCATTCAGATTGTCTTCAATCCTCAACTTTCCGAATCCGTACATCAACAAGCCCACGCCTTACGCTCAGAATATGTGATCCAAGTCACCGGAAAAGTTGCACGGAGACCCAAAGAAACGGAAAACCTGAATATTCCAACGGGCAAGGTCGAAGTTTTAGCTGAAGCCCTGACTATTCTCAATCGGGCAAAAACACCTCCTTTTCTCATTGAAGATGAGGAAGACATTTCAGAGGCCTTGAGACTTCAATACCGTTATCTGGATTTGCGTCGTCCAGCCGTACAACAAATTTTCATCCGGCGGCACAAGCTCTCTCAGGCCATCCGACAATTTTTGAACGACCATCAATTTTTAGAACTCGAAACCCCCTCTCTCACAAAAAGCACCCCGGAAGGCGCACGCGATTTTCTCGTGCCCAGTCGATTGAATCCTGGCAATTTTTACGCCTTGCCACAGTCGCCCCAGCTTTTTAAACAAATTTTGATGGTTTCGGGTTTTGATCGTTATTATCAGATCGTCCGTTGTTTTCGAGATGAAGACTTAAGGGCCGACCGACAACCCGAATTTACACAGATCGACCTTGAAATGTCTTTTATCGAAATGGACGATATTCTTTCACTGATGGAAGAGATGACTCTTCGCGTTTTTTCAGAAGTGTGTGACCGCAAACTTCCAAGCCCTTTTCCGCGCATGACTTATGCCGAAGCCGTCTCTCGTTTTGGCACAGATAAACCCGACACTCGTTTTGGCCTGGAGTTAGTTGATCTCTCTGAGCTTGCATCACGGTGCGATTTTAAAGTGTTTCGGAGCATCGTTTCAAAAGGCGGTGTAGTCAATGGACTCAATGCCAAAAACCTTGCAAGGCTCTCCAGAAAAGAAATTGAAAACCTCACAAACGAAGCCATACAACGCGGGGCAAAAGGTCTGGCCTGGATGAAGGTTACGGATGATGGACTTGAGGCCCCGATCACAAAGTTTTTCAGCGCAGCACAACTCAATGAAATCAAAACAACACTCGAAGGGGAGCCGGGCGATTTATTGCTATTTGTTGCGGATAAGACACAAGTCGTACATGATGTCTTAGGCACACTTCGACTCAGCCTCGCCAAAAAACTTAACTTGATTGATGAAAAGGTATTCAATCCGCTCTGGGTTACAGACTTCCCCTTGTTTGAATACGATGCGGCTGCAAAACGCTATACCGCCATTCATCACCCCTTTACCAGCCCGATGGATGAAGATTTACCCTTTTTAAAAAGTGAGCCCTTAAAAGTACGTGCCAAAGCCTACGATTTGGTTGTAAATGGGGTTGAATTAGGCGGTGGAAGTATTAGAATTCATCAAGAAGAAATTCAGTCTCAAGTGTTTTCTCTGCTCGGCATCGCAAAAGAAGAGGCCGCTGAAAAATTTGGATTTCTACTGGAAGCATTGCAATACGGTGCCCCACCCCACGGCGGCATGGCCTTTGGTTTTGATCGCATGGTGGCTTTATTATCGGGTGTAGAGTCCATCCGCGAGGTCATCCCTTTTCCAAAAACGCAAAAAGGGATCTGCCTGATGACCAGTGCGCCTTCCGATGTGGATGCACGTCAGTTGAAAGAACTGCACATCAAAAAAGAGCGTATTCTGTAGAGAAAGTGTTCTTCTGCTAATTTTTTGTGGCTGATTTCTTGAACATCTTCTCCCTCATTGCGATCAATTTAAGATTTTTTTAGGAGTAAAAAATGCGTCTGGTGTGTTGGAATGTCAATGGGATTCGCGCCGTCATGAAAAAAGAGTTTACGAGCTCTTTTGCGACCATGAATTGCGATATCATTTGCTTTCAGGAAACAAAAGCACAAGACCATCAAGTTGCCGAAGCCTTGGCTGAGATAAAGGACTACAGCCTGTATTTTAATTCGGCCGTCAAAAAAGGCTACTCCGGTACGGCCATTCTCACAAAAGAAAAACCACTTTCTGTTCACTACGACATGGGCATCGAAATACACGATCAAGAAGGTCGTGTCATCGCGCTTGAGTTTAAATCATTTATTCTGGTCACCGTTTACACCCCTAACTCTGGCAGTGAGCTCAAACGTCTCTCATACCGACAAGACTGGGATGCGGCTTTTCTGGCCTACTTAAAAATATTGGAAAAAGAAAAACCGCTCATTGTTTGTGGTGATTTAAATGTCGCTCATCACCCCATAGATCTGGCACGACCCAAAGCCAATTACAATAAAAGTGCGGGATACATGCAAGAAGAAATTGATGGCATGAACAATTTGATTGCCGCAGGTTTTATCGACACCTTTCGCCACAAACACCCTGATACAATAAAGTACTCTTGGTGGAGTTTTCGTGCGCAGGCACGCGCACGAAATGTGGGTTGGCGGATAGACTATTTTTTATGTTCTCCCGCTCTTGTCCCTCAGATCAAAGATGCAGATATCCTGAACGAGGTCATGGGTTCGGATCATTGCCCCGTGACTTTGGATTTAACATTCTAGATTTAACATTCTATTCTAGGTTTAACATTCTAAAAGAAGCGCTGATTAAGTCTTTTGAAAAATGAAAACAACATCATAAATGACGCAAGTTTCCACACCCATACCTTTCGGTGCAAACACGCCACAGGTGAGGTCATTGATTATGCACGAAATGCTTTTGAGGCGGGTAGCCGGACTTTGGGGATATCTGATCATGTCCCCCTTCCCGATGACCGATGGCCCGAAGCCCGTATGGCCTTTAGTGAGTTAGACGACTATACCGACGCGATTGAGTTCGCCCAAAAAGCCCTGCCCGACTTAAAGATTTTCAAAGGGATGGAATGTGAATACGCGCCGGAATATCATAGCTACTTCAAAGATGAACTTTTGGGAGAACGTGCCTACGACTACCTCATTGGCGCAGGACACTATACCCCGCTTGCGGGCACCTGGATCAACTCCTTTGAAAACCTCAAGACTGCAAGCGCACTCAAGGCTTACAGCACTTATTTAGCACAAACGATGGAAAGCGGCCTCTTTGCCTTTATCGCCCACCCCGACCTTTTTGGATGTAGTAATACACACTGGAATGCCGATTTAGCGGCCTGTTCGCGCGATATTTTTCAAGCGGCCGAAGCAACAAAAACACCGCTGGAAATCAATGGATACGGCTTTCGTAAACCACCGATTCAAAGCACAGAAGGGCTGCGACCGCGTTATCCCTGGCGACCTTTTTGGGAAATGGCCGCAAACTACGACATTCAAGTCATTTGCAATGCCGATGCTCATCGCCCCAAGGATGTACTCGCAAATATAAAAGATGCAAAAGACCTGGCAAACGCCTGCAAATTAGAGATCATCGACCATCTCCCTACGCCCGTGTCAGACACAAAGAAGACCTGATGACTGAAACAAACACATCGTCTTAAAATGAGCTTTTGCCACAACAAAACCATCCCTTTTCAAACATCCATTTCTGACATTTTTCTTTTTAAGTGTGTTATCGTGGGTGCAGGATTGACTAGGATCGCTTAAAAAGCGCTTGTCGTTTCCGGGTTCCGTCGAAAGGAAATCATCCAAAGCATTTTGAAAGTCACCAAATTTACACACCATATCCACACACAAGCATATTTTAAAAATACAAGGGAGGGCACGTGACACTGACCCTTTCCTGGGCGGGGATCTTTTTTTGTTTAGCGCAATCGGCCATTTTTTCCGGCTTAAATCTTGGTTTTTTTGGCGTCAGCCGACTCCGATTGGAAGTGCAAGCCGAAGCTGGAAATGCCGACGCACTCAGAATTCTTCAGCTTAGACAAGATACCCATCTGCTCTTAAGCACCCTGCTCTGGGGTAATGTGAGCAGTAATGTGCTCTTAACCTTGCTCAGTGAATCTGTGCTCGCAGGTCTTGCGGGTTTTGCCTTTTCAACCATCGGCATTACCTTTTTTGGCGAAATTTTCCCCCAAGCCTACCTCTCAAGACATGCTTTAAAAACCAGCGCTATCCTTGTTCCGGTCATTCGTTTTTATCAAATACTGCTTTATCCCATTGCAAAACCCACAGCGCTCTTGCTCGACCGCTGGCTCGGAAAAGAAGACGTCGGATATTTTAAAGAAGACGAAATAAAAGTGCTGCTGCGACAACACGGACACGCAGAGGCCACAGACCTCGAGCGGATCGAGAGCATCGGCGCGGTTAATTTCTTAACCTTGGATGACATTCACATTGAGGATGAAGGAGAGATTGTCAATCCAGACAGTATCATTTCCCTGCCTTCGACAGACAGAGGGCTGCCCCTTTTTCCCCATTTTGATCGGGAGTTTGACGATCCTTTTTTGCAACGGGTGCATGCCTCCGGGGAGAAATGGGTCATGATTACCAATGAGCAAAACATCCCCGTATTGGTCCTCAATGCCAACCGATTTTTGAGAGAAGCCCTCTACTCAAAGGCCGTCAAAAGCGTTTATATGTACTGCCACCGCCCCATCGTCATCACCCATCCGGGTACAAAACTGGGCGATATTCTTTTACGCTTTAAAGTCCATCCTGAACACGCAGAAGACGACGTGGTGGACAACGACCTCATCTTATATTGGCACGAGGAAAAGCGCATTATCACCGGGGCAGATTTACTCGGCCGACTGCTGAGGGGCATTGTAATAAGAGATGGTCTGCCTTTTAAATAGGTTTTAAATTTCTCAGATTTCTTGATGATCCAGACAAGCTTGAAACCCTCCCCTCCATTTTACTGAAAATGCTTTCTCTCCCAAATAGGCGTCCCTCAAAACACTGATTTCCCCGCACGCTTGCTTGCCAATTATAGGACGCTATGATAGATTCTTCCAGGCAAAATGGATAAACCATACACCCCTAAAGAAATCGAAACCCGCTGGCAAACCGTCTGGGAAAAAGACAAGACCTTCAGAGTCTCTGAGTCCTCGGATCGGCCCAAATACTACGTACTTGAGATGTTCCCTTATCCCTCCGGTCGTATCCATATGGGACATGTTCGGGTCTACGCCATCGGCGATGTCATCGCGCGTTTTAAACACATGCGAGGTTACAATGTCCTTCATCCCATGGGTTGGGATGCCTTTGGTCTGCCCGCCGAAAACGCTGCCATCAAAAACAAGGTCGCTCCCGCAGACTGGACCTTGCAAAATATCCGTGATATGCGACAACAAATGAAAGCCCTAGGGCTTTCATTTGACTGGGAACGTGAGGTCACAACCTGCAAACCGGATTATTATCGCTGGAACCAATGGCTCTTTATTCGCATGTTTGAACGTGGTTTGGCTTACAAAAAAGAAGCCACCCTCAATTGGTGTCCTGATTGTGCAACGGTGCTGGCCAATGAACAAGTCGAAGAAGGTCTTTGCTGGCGTTGCGACACACCGGTCACACAAAAGGCCCTCAATCAGTGGTTTTTTAAGATCACTGATTATGCCGAGGAACTGCTTGAAAGTTGTGACCAACTCAAAGGCTGGCCCGAACGCGTCTTGACAATGCAAAGAAACTGGATCGGTAAAAGTGAGGGTGTCGAGGTCGATTTTAAGCGAGCAGATGGGGACGATGTGCTCAAAATTTTCACCACTCGCCCTGACACACTCTATGGTGTGACCTTTATGAGTATTGCAGCGGAACATCCTTTGCTGCAAAAAATGATTGCCGGACGTAAAGAAAAAGCAGCGGTTGAAGCCTTTGTGGAAAAACAAACAACACACAACAAAACGATTCAAACAACAGTAGAGCAGGAAAAAGAGGGGGTCTTCACAGGAGCATATGCCACACATCCCTTGACCGGGGCATCTATCCCCATTTGGGTCGCAAACTTTGTTCTCATGGGCTATGGCACAGGCATTGTTATGGCTGTGCCCGCACACGATCAACGTGATTTTGAGTTTGCCCAAAAATATGACTTGCCCATAAAACTGGTGATTCAAAATACTGCAGAAGATTTAACACTGCCTTTGCAATCCGCTTATACAGAAACCAATGGTGCTTTGATCGAATCAGGCCAATTTTCCGGGCTTGCCCCAAAAACAGCACAGGAAGCCATCAAAAATTTTATCGTACAGGAGAAAATCGGAAAGCGCGAAATTCATTATCGTCTGAGAGATTGGGGGGTTTCACGACAGCGTTACTGGGGGACGCCCATTCCCATGATCTATTGCGATGCCTGTGGAATCGTGCCCGTGCCAACAAAGGATTTACCCATCACCCTGCCAAAGAATATCGCTTTAGGGGAAACCGGAAACCCCCTCTTAAAGAATAAGGATTTTATCGATACAAACTGTCCAAAATGCGGCAGTGCTGCAAAACGCGAAACAGACACCATGGATACCTTTGTGGATTCTTCCTGGTATTTTCTACGTTATACCTCGCCAAACGAAGCAGAAAGACCCCTTGATTCCAGATTGGCCGATCAATGGATGCCTGTGGATCAATACATTGGAGGGATCGAACATGCTGTTTTACATCTACTCTATGCCCGATTTTTTACAAAAGTCGTGCGGGATATCGGTCTCATAAAAATCGACGAACCTTTTAAAAACCTGCTCACCCAAGGCATGGTCATTAAAAATGGCGCAAAAATGTCGAAATCCAAAGGAAACGTCGTCGATCCCAATCATTTAATCGAAGCCTATGGCGCAGACACCGCCCGGCTTTTTTCGCTTTTTGCCGCCCCGCCTGAAAAGGATTTAGAGTGGAGCGACGACGGCGTACAAGGCAGCTTCCGTTTTTTGCAACGGGTTTGGAAACTGGTACACGAATATGTACGCGCTCAGCCCAATGTTTCATCAGATTTCATGACGACGGATTTTTCAAAAGCCTCTGCCCGCGTGCGTAACTTACGTCGGCTCACACACCAAAGCATTAAAAAAGTGACCCAGGATATCGAATCCGGCTATCAATTTAATACTGCCATCGCAGCCCTCATGTCCTTTTATAATGGCCTCTCTCGTGACAATCATCTAGGTCCCGCCACCCAAGACATGACACTGCACGCTGCAGCCTATACAGAGGCCATCACGCAACTACTTCTCCTGCTTTCTCCCTTTACGCCACATTTGGCCGAGTCACTTTGGGAGACCCTGGGACACGCCCCTTCAATCATGGATCTGCCTTGGCCTGAGTATGATGAGAAAGCCATCAAAGAAGAAACAACTCAGGTGGTCGTACAAATCAACGGGAAAGTGCGCCACCGTTTTTTTGTCCCGGCAGGCACCGCGGATACAGCCCTAAAAGAGCAAGCCCTTTCTGATGCCACAATTTTGTCCTGGATTAAGGGAAAAACCATCAAGAAAGTCTTTGTGATTAAAAACAAACTGATCAATATTGTGCTCTGAAGATGACCCATTTAACACTAAAAAAACGCATGTTTCGGCTCTCTACCGTTTTCTTGCTGCTGCTCATTGTTTCCCTCTCGGCTTGTCTCAGTCCTCAAAAAAATACAGAAGATCAAACAAGCACAACAGAATACCGGATCACAAAAAATATCGTCATCCCACTTTTTCACAACACCACCTTAGAACCCCTACTCGAAAAAGAACTCACTCGTATCTTCAAGGAAACCTTTTTTTCCCAGGGCTGGCAAATCCACAATAAACACACGGATATAGAAAAAATATTAACGGGGAAAATTACAGCTTTTTCTGTGACACCTACGGCCTTAAGTTTGGTAGGCGGTGCACGTGCCTATCAAATAAAAATTCTAATGGATATTCTGCTTCAAGGCGATAAAGAAGGGGTCATTTTAAAAACAAAACTTGAAGGTATCTCAGATTATACGGCACGCCCGAATGCTGTCGCAGACCGAGCAGCAAAGAATCGCGCTATTCGGGAGGCCGCACGCGAAATGGCAGAGAGAGCAACCGCTTTTCTAGAGATGCCACTCAGACCGACACCATGACCTTTAAAGAAGCCCTTAAACACCTCGACCATGCTGCCCCGTTTTCCCCACTCTACCTGATTACCGGAGATGAACCCTTTTTGATTGAAACCCTCTTGCATCAGTTTTCAAAAAAAGGACTTGAGTTGGGTGCTCAAAGTTTTAACTTTAGCCGTATTCAAGGCAGCAATACGAGTGCAGAAGCGATTTTGGCCATTGCGAATACCTTTCCCATTGCAAGTCCTCGTCGCATGATTTGGATTCATAATACGGAGCAGATCAAAGATGAGCGCGGGCTTCTTTTGGATTATCTCGAAAATCCCAGTGAAACAACACTCTTGGTTTTTATCGCAGAAAAACCTGACATGCGAAAGAAGTTCTTTTCGACACTGAAAAAAAAAGCGATGGTGATGCATTGTCCACGCCCCAAAGATGGGGAAGTGCCCACTTGGATTCGTCATGCAGCAAAAAAAAATGGACTTGATCTTTCTGAAGAGCTTATTTGGTTTTTAAAAGAACATCTGGGGCGAGATTTATTGGCCATTCACCAAGAAATCGCAAAACTCGCGCTCTTTTGTGCCACAACAGATGACTCAGAAAAAAAAGCTGTTTCCATTGATGTCGCCCAGGAAATCATCGGGGACGGTCGAAGTCATACCATCTTTGAATTGACCGACGCGGTCGGAAATAAAAACAGCGAGAAGGCCTTGGTGCTTCTGGGGAAACTGTTATCTGAAGGCGCACATCCGCTTTTTATTCTAACAATGTTGGCCCGTCTCTGGCGACAAATGGCTATTGCAAAAACACTGATTGATTCCGGGCAAGCCCAGGCTGTCGCAAAACGCGTTCCCATGCCGCCAAGCCTGCTTCAGCGCTTTCTGCGACAGCTTAAACACTGGACACAAGATGAAATTCAGAAGGCCTTTGAGCAGGCCCTCTCCGTGGATTCTCAATTAAAAGGCGGAAACCTGCCCGCGCGAACTGTACTAGAAACGCTCTTATTAGACCTCTGCCGCCCAGAAATCTCAGAGAAACGACAAGATTACAGTCTTTCCTTTTTCTAAGCGGAGCGCTCTAAACAAAGGATGTTTCTTTATTTTAAACCCAATAAGGCTCGGAATTCGTTCGACTTGAAGAGAAAATGAGGGAAACAGCACGCAGGGCTTTAAGAAGCAACAGATCAAAAAGCATCGGCCATCGCCATAAAAAAAGAAGCCCTACAACAAACAGGACTTCTTTGATCATTCTTACCGATGAAATTTTTTTTTATTCTGCGGTCGTTTCCGGCACTGGGGAAATCACGCGCATTGCTTCTCGAGACAGACGAGAAATCTTCCGAGAAACACGCCCTTTGGGCAGCACACCTTTGGAAGCTGCACGATCAAGCCGCGAAGACACATCTTTCAAGGCCGCCTTTACCGTCTCAACTTCACTGCTTGCGATGGCGGAGTTAAACTTTTTAACCGCTGTTCTTACGGCTGAGTTAACGGAACGATTTCTGAGACGTCTTTTCTCTGACTGCCGCGCCCTTTTGAGGGCGGATGGGTGATTTGCCAAGTGATTACCTCCAAATTATGAAAGAGATTTTATAGTACGCTCCCTTATGGAAAGTCAAGGAAAAAACCCAAAACAGAAAGAAGACCTCGAAGACCGCCTTGCAAGCTCTGCGGGAACCGTCGCCATTGGCACCTTTTCAAGTCGTATCCTTGGCTTTATTCGCGACATGATCCTAGCCAGTGCCTTCGGGACTTCGAGTGTGGCAGATGCCTTTTATGTCGCATTTAGAATTCCTAATTTCCTACGAGAATTATTTGCAGAAGGTTCAATGTCTGCAGCATTTGTCCCCGTTTTTTCAGAACATTTAACCCTAAAAGGAAAAGAAGAAGCAAAAAAACTGGCCCGCGCGACTTTTACAATCCTTTTGTTAATCACAACGGCTGTTGTCATCATTGGAATCGGATTTTCGCCTCAAATTCTCAGTATTGTCGCCAGAGGCTTTTTAAATGATCCCGATAAATTTCACCTCACAACACTGCTCACACGTATGATGTTTCCCTTTCTCTTGTTCATTTCCTGCTCCGCACTCACCATGGGGGTCTTAAACAGCTTACATCGTTTTGGACCCCCCGCGTTTTCATCGGCCGTTTATAACCTCGTCAATATCGCGACACTGCTGCTCTTGAGTCCTTATTTCCAAGAACCCGTCTTTGCTGCCGCAATTGGGGTCACACTCGGGGGCTTGGCACAGTTTTTAATGCAATTGCCCGCCTTACAGAGAGAAGGTTTTTCAATCCGACCCATGAAACCTCTTCTTCCCTTACACCCGGGTGTTATAAAAATGGGACATCTCATCCTTCCTACGGTCGTCGGACTTTCTGTCACACAGGTCAATCTCTTGGTTAATACTTTTTTGGCCTCTTTCCTGCCGCTGGGCAGTGTGAGTTATCTCTATTATGGGATGCGACTCATTCATTTCCCTCTGGGTATTTTTGCTGTTGCACTTTCGACGGCCCTTTTGCCAACCCTTTCGATGCAGGCCGCAAAAAAAGATTTTCCAGCATTAGGGCAATCCTTTTCTTTTGGCTTACGTTTTGTCTTTTTTATTACTTTTCCTGCCCTTATGGGGCTTATCTTATTTCGCGTCCCGATCGTAAAAACCCTTTTTGAACGGGGTGCCTTCGATCATTTAGCCACCCTAGGTACGGCTGATGCTTTGTTTTTTTATGCCCTGGGTCTCTGGGCGTTTGCAGGAATTCGCATTGTTGTTCCGGTTTTTTATGCGATGCAGGATACAAAAACCCCAGTAAAAATTGGGATTCTTACGATGCTGCTCAACGTCGTCTTAAGTTTGCTGCTAATGGGACCAATGCAACATCGTGGTTTGGCCTTTGCAACTTCACTGGCTGCCATTTTCAACTTCCTCTCACTTTTGTTCGTTTTAAAACAAAAAATTCATTGGGCCGATGGCAAGCGGATTATGCGATCACACATAAAAGTTGTAATCTCCTCCCTCATCATGTTGATGCCAGCCTACTGGATTTCAGAACAGATTGACTGGCAGACAGGCAACAGCTCTTGGGCCATAAAAACAGGGTTACTTGCAGCAGCAATCACGCTAAGTGCCTTCGGATATTTTGTACTGCAATACCTGCTTAAGAGCGAAGAATTACGTTTTTTAAACAGAATGATTCAAAAACGCCTGAAACGATAAGGACAAAAAAAGGAATGGAGAAACGAGAAAGAAACCTAAGCGGTTAACTGAAGATCCTGATAGGCAGAGCGACAGAGAGGCGAAGAAGACGTCGCCGTCGGCATATCAACGATACGCCATGCTTTTTTGTTTTCGATAATGGCTTGTACCAGTTTTGCGTGCAAGTTGTGTCCCGAACAATGTGCTTCAAGTCGACCTAAAATGGGTTTTCCAAGCATTACAAAATCCCCAATCAGGTCTAGGACTTTATGTCGGACAAACTCGTCCGCATAACGCAGACCTTTTTCATTCAGAATTTCATCTTCTCCAACCACAATGGTATTATCCAAAGAGCCACCCAAGGCAAGACCCTGCTCTTTCAAAAAATCATAGTCTTTCAAAAAACCAAAGGTTCTCGCGGAGGACAATTCGCTAATAAAAGCACTGCGACCATGCCAGTAATGGTAGGACTGTCTTGCAATGAGAGGATGCGAGAAATCGATACGGCATGAAACCTCAAAAGCAGAGCCCGGATGAATGGTCACAGATTTACCTTTTTCTGAAACCCCTATCGGTTTTAGAATTTCGATAAAAGACCGTTTTTTATTTTGCTCAACCAAACCCGCTTTCTGAAGTAATGCGATAAATGGAAATGCGCTCCCATCAAGTGCAGGGACTTCCGCACCATTCAAATCAATCACGAGATTGTCGATTTCCATGGCAGAGACTGCAGCAAGTAAATGTTCGACCGTCTGTACCGTCGCACCTTCTGATGCCAGAATAGTTGCGAAATTGGAAGGAACAACATGTTCTGCATTCGCAGGGATGCGAATGCCTCCCAAATCGCTACGAACAAAAACAATGCCCTCTCCCTTGTCCGCCGGAATTAAAGACAGTTGAATTTGCTTTCCAGTGTGAAGTCCTACCCCGGTGCAAGAAACTTCTTTTTTAATCGTTTTTTCCAACATCATACTTGCCATTCCCTCAAGCCATTCAGAATATTTGCTAGACTCTCACTGCCTGGTCTCGGGTTAATGCAAATAAAAGGCCAAAAAAACACAGCATCAATAAAACACAATATAATCTTTACAATCAGTCACTTGGGCTAAAAATATTAAAGTTTAATTTCAGGTTTCATCTCATTGTTGTAAAAAAAATACACGTAAAAAAACCACCTGTTGTATTTTAGCAACAACTTCAGAACAAGAAATAAAAAAAGGGTATCGGGAGGGAGAAAAAAATGAAAGTGAGCCGCCTCGGGATCGAACCGAGGACACTCGCCTTAAAAGGGCGATGCTCTACCAACTGAGCTAGCGGCTCGTCTTTCAAAAACGAAAAAGACTTCTATCATGTTCCCGAATGGGCTGTCAACTTCGCATTTGGACCAACAGTAGGCGCCTTAGCGACAGAGAAGCTGGACGTTTTTGCCTTATCACAACTGAATCAAAGCTTTCTCTAAGAAGAGCTGCCTCAAAGATAATGCCCCTGATACTGAGGATCTTCCTTTTCAGGCCCTGCAGACATTTTTATTTCGCCAAATTTTTCTTCGTAACGTCGAATATTCTCTCGTAAGGCATGTAGAAGCCGTTTTGTATGAATGGGGTTACTCAGGATCCGGGCACGGACTTTTGCTTTCGGAGCCTGAGGTTGGATGAAAACAAAATCGAGCACAAACTCCGTTTCATTATGTGCCATCAAGGCCAGATTACTATACATCCCCTGAGACGTTGCATCGTCAATGTCAATTTGAATTTGAACAGCTTGTGTATCGGACATAGCCTTCCTCTCTTATTTAAAATGGCAGGGTTTTTATAAAGAACCCTGAGCGAATCGTACTCCCAAAGGGAAACTGCCTTTAAGTACTTAAAAAGCCTGACGAAGTCAATCAAAGCAAGCCCTCTGAGTTTAGGAAAATGGGGCTTGACCTCTTTTTCCTCCTTAAAGTAGAGTGAGTCGCGTATTAGGAATATCAAGGAAGAGAATACATGGCATCTAAAAAATACGACATACTGGTCATTGGTGGAGGAACTGGAGGACTCGTGCTCGCCTTGACCTTGGCTCAAAAAGGATTTCAGGTCGCAATCCTTGATCGACAGACACATCCCATGCCCTTACCACGCGGCGAGATTCTTCAACCCAACGGTTTAAAAATATTAGACCACTTGGGGCTTTTGAATGCACTTTTAAAAACCGACGTGCACCTAAATAAGAAGGTGCATTTTTATCAAACCAGCGGCACACACCTCTGTACCGTAGACTATAGCACCCTCCCCGCACCTTATAACTACTCACTGATATTGCTTCCTGAAGTCCTCCAAAAAATTCTGTTAGAAGAGGTCGACAGCACCCCAAATATCCATACGCACTGGGGGACATCCTTTGAATCACTGACTTGGCAAGGAACACAAGTCACGGGCCTTACCGCCACTCAAAACGGAAGAACCATCAATTTTAAATGTTCAATCCTGGTTGGAAGTGATGGTGCCGCTTCTAAAGTTCGAAATGCGCTTCAATTGCCTTATCAAGCCCATGTTTACAAGGGCGGCTATGTGACAATGCTTGTGGATCGTCCACAAGGTTTTGAAAATGATGCACGATACTATTTGGGAAAAGAACAAATCTTTGGCGCATTTCCCGTTTCAAAAAACAAGATCTACCTTTTTTACCTACTGCCTACAGACAAATTGGCCGCAGTCAAAAAACATGGACTACAAGGCTTCAAGACAGAGATGCTTTCGCTACACCCGGAGATTGCCGCACTTTTTTCAGAACCGCTTCACGCCATTTCCTCATGGGATCAAACCGCATACATGCGTTGTTTTCGTGTGCGGTGTCGATCCTGGGTCAATCATGGCGCTGCCCTTTTGGGGGATGCAGCCCATGCCATGAACCCTCATATCGCACAAGGTCGAAATGCGGCAATGGACGATGCCTGTGTGCTTGCAGAAACCATTGAGCACTGTTTTAGAACAAATGATTTTTCACAAGAAGCGCTCAAACACTACGAACAAAATCGGCGTAAAGACATCAAAATATTGCAAGGATTGGGAGATGAAATGGTCTTTTTTTGGAATGCGGGGGCGCCCCCGCTCGTTTGGCTGCGAGATCGGGTTTTTAAAAAAGTTCAGCAGCGTCAACACTTGCATGATAAACTACTAAGAACCGTTGCAGGCCTTCAGCTAAAGCGCTTCAACCTACAAGACCGATGGCATGCCATAAGACCATAAAGTCAAAGATAAAATGCCTTGAAAATGCTTTGAAAATCGGTCATGCTCCGTCATCTTCTCACAAGTGAATTGATTGGCATTTGGGATTCGTCGTCAACTTAAGATCTACATTAACCTATAAATTCAATCTTTAATTTTTGGAGGCGTTCATGAATATTGCAATCATCGGAAGCGGCTATGTCGGACTGGTCACAGGGGCTTGTTTTGCAGAGCTTGGTGTTAATGTGATCTGTGTGGATAAGGATGAAGAAAAAATCTCCAATTTACAAAAAGGGCTCATCCCCATTTACGAACCCGGCTTGGAAGAGTTGGTAAAAAAAAATGTTGAAGCCAGTCGCCTTGGATTTACAACAGACTTAGGACAAGCGGTTCAGGACGCCTTGGTCATTTTCATTGCGGTAGGGACACCACCCAGGGGAGACGGTTTTGCCGATCTATCCCACGTTGAAGCCGTCGCAGAAACGATTGCAGAATACATGAACGGCTATAAAGTCATTGTCACAAAGAGTACCGTCCCTGTCGGCACAGGGCAACGCATTCGAAAAATTATCGGGAGCAAACTCAAAGAACATTTTGATTTTGACATTGTTTCAAACCCCGAATTTTTGAGAGAAGGTTCGGCCATTGAAGACTTTCTGCACCCCAATCGTGTTGTGATCGGAACAAGTGGTCAGCAAGGTGCGGCCATCATGAAAGATCTCTATCGCCCACTCTACCTGATAGAAACCCCGATGTTGATTACGGACATTGAAACGGCTGAGATGGTTAAATATGCCTCAAATGCCTTTTTGGCCACCAAAATTTCTTTTATTAATGAAATTGCAAATCTCTGTGAAAGTGTTGGGGCCAATGTGCAGGATGTGGCAAAGGGCATGGGTCTTGATCGTCGGATTGGCTCCAAATTTCTACACCCCGGGCCAGGATATGGTGGATCTTGTTTTCCAAAAGATGTCTCAGCCTTAGCCCAGATTGGCAAAAATAACGGTTACACCTTTGGCATCATTGAGGCCGTTATGGAAGTCAACAAAAACCAGAAGGGTCGCATGGTTGAAAAAATCCAGTCTGAACTCGGAGGCCTCAAAGGCAAACGCCTCGCCATGCTGGGTCTTGCGTTTAAGCCCAATACCGATGATATGCGCGATGCCCCTTCGCTTGTCGTCATTGAAGCCCTTCAGGCCCTAGGGGCAGAGATTGTCGCCTGCGATCCTGCCGCAATCTCTGAGGCCAGCAAGGTCTTAAAAGACGTCACCTTCAAGGATGACCCTTATGCAACAATTGAAGGCGCGGATGCAATGATCCTCATGACGGAGTGGAACCCCTATCGCAACCTCGACCTTGAGCGGATAAAGAGCGCACTTAAATCCCCTATTATCATTGACTTGCGGAATGTCTATGAACCAAAACGGATGAAAGAAATGGGCTTTCAGTATACGAGTGTGGGCAGACCTCTGAAATAAGGTGTAAGGAAGGAAAGCAATATTGCATGCGCTCGTTAATGCCTCGTAAAACTCAAATCACCTTGATCCTCCTGTTGTTTGTTGTTGCGCTGCTGACTTCCTGCGCCTCCGATGAAGAAAAAAAAGAGGAGCACTACAAAAGAGGGCTCGACTACACCGAAACGGGAAAAGATGACGAAGCGATTATCGAATTTCTCAACGTCATTCAACTCGACCCCAATCACGCCAAAGCCAAATACGAACTTGGCGTGATCTACATGAAAAAAGACGACCTTCCCAATCTCAGAAAAGCCTTTAAGCTCTTAGAAGAAGCCGTTCAAGTTGACCCGGAACTCATCGATGCCCAGGTGCGCTTAGGCATGTTCTATCTTCTTTCAAACGATTTTGAAGCCGCCAAGGAAAAGGCACTCCTTGTACAAAAAAAAGAGCCTGACAACAGAGAAGCCCTGAGAATTATTGCGAGAGTTCATGCCAAAAATGAAGAATGGTCCTCAGCAGAAACGGCATACAAAGCCATTTTGAGGATCGCCCCTGAAGAACAAGAAACCTACTTCGAATTATCTGATTTTTATATCAAACAAAAAAACTTTAAGGCAGCAGAATCGACCCTACAAACAGTTCTTTCCCAAAACAAAGATGCCATCGCCCCCCATGTCATGCTGGCGCGGTTTTACGAAGTGACAGATCAAAACAAAAAAGCAGAAAATTTTTATCAAAAATCCCTGCACCTATCCCCCAAAGACAGTTCTCTTTATTTTGCCCTTGCACGTTTTTATCAGGGGAACGAACAATTCGATCAAGCCATTGATATTCTAAACAAGGCCACAAAAATTGATCCGACAGATCCAACACCTATGATTGCCCTGGGAGATTTCTATTTATTGCGCAAACAAATGAAATCCTCAGAAATGGCCTTTAAAAAAGCCCAAGCACTTGAAAAAGAAAGCCATACCGCTCAAAAACGGCTCATTAGTCTTTACCTTATGCAAGGCAAAAAAACTTTTGCAGAAAAAATACTACAAACCCTCCTTTCTGTTGCGCCTAAAGATTCAGACGGTCTCTTTATGAAAGGCCGTCTGCTTTTGATCGAGAGAAAAGGTAAAGAAGCCGAGCAGAATTTCCGAAAAGTCCTGCAAACAAACCCCGCCTATCCAACAGCACAGTATTATCTGGGCTTAGCCCACTTACTCAAGGGGGAGGAAAAACAGGCCCGCTCTAAATTTATCGAAGCGGTCAAATTGGACCCCGAAAACCATAACGCACGGCTTGCTTTAGCCGAGCGCTACTTGAGCACACATTCATTTGAACTTGTGCTCACAGAAATTGAATGGGTTCTCAAAAAAAATCCAAATAACGTGAGAGCCCATATGATGAAAGGGGATGCTGCTTTGGGCATGTCCGAGCCTCAAAAGGCAGAAGTCAGCTATAAAAAAGTAATTGCGCTTACACCAAAAAATGCAAACGCCCATTTTCGTTTGGGCTTATTACAACGCAGGGCAAAAAAAGATTCAGAAGCAAAAGAACACTTTGAAAAAGCACTCAAGTTTCAAGCTGGTTTTGTCGATGCCCTCTCTCAAATTGTATCTATTCACTTAAGAAACAATGATTTAGAGGGTGCACTAAATCGTGTCACAGCAGAAATCAGAGCCTTCCCCGAACAAGGCCTGTTTTTCCGCTTACGAGGGAAACTCTACGATTTAAAAAAATTGCCTAAAAAGGCCATTTCAGATTTAAAAAAAGCCATCCGCTTGAATCCAAACGACTTGGGCGCTTACCTTGACTTAGGCAATCTATACAGCCGCCAAAAAGCGTTTCCTGAAGCCCTAAAGGAATTGGAGGAAGCAATTAAGCTCAACCCCAAAGTCGTTCAGGTTCACATGTTGAAAGGGGTCATCTTTGAAGCGCAGCAACAACAAGCGCAAGCACAGCTCTCCTATGAGCAGGCCTTAGAAATCAATCCCCGATTTGCACCCGCAGCCAACAACCTGGCCTGGATTTACGCCGAATATGGGGGCAACATTGACAAAGCCCTCTCTCTGGCCCAAATCGCAAAAGAACAATTTCCAGACGATCCGAGTATTTCAGATACACTCGGATGGATTTATTATAAAAAAAATGCCTTTTTAAAAGCAGTCGCTCTTTTGGAAGAGAGTGCTGAAAAACTCTCAGAAAACCCCCTCGTACACTATCACCTTGGCATGGCCTATTTTAAAACGGACAAAAAAGAACAGGCCAAAAAAGAACTCAAACGAGCCCTTAAACTCAAACCCGAATTTTTAGGATCCGAAGTGGCCAAACAAACATTGCAGGAGATGAAAGAAGAGTGACAGACTTTCTTTCAAAAAAAGAGCGGCTCATTCAAAAGCTCAAGACCCTGAGTCCTTCAAGAAAAGACCCCCCGCTTTTTTTTCAAAATATATTTTCCCTCATACAAGAAGAGATTCCCATTCGTGTTCTTTGGTTTTTTCCTGTCGACCCACGCTCGGCGAAACGCTCAGATGATTGTCTTCAAATTTGGAGTGGCAGCAATTCACAAGTGGAAATGGGATCAATCTTCCTAGATCACCATCTTTTCCCAAGCGTAGATGCGCTCAAGAATGAAACACACGGAGCCATTCGCGGAGAGGTCTGGTGGAGCAATGCCCATCTCATGAAACATGTCTTCTACAAACAAGTATTAAAACCCGAATCCCTTTTTTTCGCCTATATTTCTCTCCTATTCGGAGCCGATCAATCCTGTATCGGCTACCTTGTTTTCTGGAAAGAAAGAAACAAAGGACATTTTTCGGACCAAGACTGTGCATTATTGTCTGACTTTTTGCCCACAGCAAGCCTTTTAATGCAAGAGGACTCAAGGACTTCAGAACCTACCTCAAGCCCTGGAGCACAAGCAACAGAGGCACGTCTACTTGATCGCATCGAAGAAATAAGTGGCATTAGAGAGGAAGAACTTTACTCTCTCATTCGTAGAAGGGCTCAGCCCGGCATTTTGATTTTAAATCAATTGGGAAACACGCTCTACTTGAATCACGATGCCAAATCTTTCTTGGAAGGCATGACAGCAAAAACACGTCCCCTGAGATCAAAGGTAGAAAACGAAAAAGAAATCCTCAAACAATCCGAACAAAACGAAGCTCGGCTCCCAAATGATCGTAGAAAAAATGATATTGGCCCTCCTTTACCTGAAATTGTCTATCAACTGTACACCCATTTTGCTAAACTAGTTTCCTTAAGTGATAGACTGGCAGAAGCCGCATTACCCACGGTAAATCGGATTTGCATCTACGATAGCAGAGTCTACCTGCTCCGGGCCTTGCTCCTTCGTCCGCAAGACGAGTCAGAAGATGCAGCTCACTTCATGATTCTCATTGAGAAGGTCTCTCAGGGGGTTCGAGTTGACCAGATTGATTGGACTGCAAAGCTGACGCCACGAGAGAGCGAAGTCGTTTATTTGTTATTAGAAGGGAAAACAAACAAGGAGATCGCAGTTCGCATTGACATTGGTGAATATACGGTAAAAGACCATATCAAACGCGTCATGAAAAAACTGGCAGTCACAACACGTGCGGGCATTGTCGCGAAAGTACTCCAGCACCATTTTCCAACGTAGAAGACCGCTCTTTTCCATCTTGCTCCCGTGAAATGCCAGTAAAATGTCCATAATGAAGGGTGCTTGGCTCAAGCCCCCCTCGTTTGAGGGGCTTGACGTATGTTCACACATATCTTAAAGTTAAGGTAATATTTTACAAAGAATCGCTATTTTGTTCTAATTTGTTTTAAATACTTCGTGCTGTGGGTTCCCAGTTTATTTCAGTGTTCGTCCTTAAAGCCCACATCTTGAGTAGAATCCAACTTGTAATTTTTGGATGTGGAGGAAGGGTAATGAAAATAGGCAAAGTTGTATTGGGGGGACTCTTGATCGCCTCTTTTTTGATCAGTGCGTGTGGTGTTGTTCGTGTCCTTCCAAAATCAGACGATAAAGGCTTCACATCCAATCCTAACAGTCGTAGGCTGATGGCCTCAATTGCGCCTTCTCTGCCCTCGGATGCGCTTGAAGCAGATGCCTCAGACTACATCCTGGGCTCAGAAGATTTAATTGAGGTCATGGTCTGGAAAAACCCAGACTTGTCGACCACAGTTTTTGTTCGACCCGACGGAAAGATATCACTGCCACTCATTGGAGATTTACAAGCCGCAGGATTGACATCTATTGAGTTAAGAGATTCAATTAAGGTGCTGCTCAGGCGATACAAAAAAACGCCTGAGGTTTCAGTCATCGTTCGAGAAATCAACAGTTTTTCTATTTTCTTTGTTGGAGAGGTCGTTCAACCGGGTAAAATCAATTTAAGAAGTGAAACAAGCTTTCTTCAGGCCATCACGCTGGTTGGAGGCTTTACCGAATTTGCCGAGGTAAAAAAGATCATCCTACTCAGAAGAGAACATGGCCGAGAACGCCGAATTAAGATCAACTATAAAGATATCGTGAGTGGAGATGACCCGGATGGCAATATCATGTTGAAACGTGGCGACACGGTTTTGGTTCCATAGGTCATTTTTCAAAAATAATAGACCGTAACCTTTAGAAAAAAAGTGATTGAATTGACGTGGATGCCACAAACAAAAAATTAGACTACCAGCAACTCATCTGGGACTTCATTGGCATTGCCTGGCGAAGAAAGTTTTGGGTCTTGATCCCCCTTGGCCTTGGCGTCGCGATTTCAATTTATGTCTCCTCCATACTCCCCAGGATTTACCAATCGAGTACCTTTATCTTGGTCGAGCAACAAAAGGTCCCGCAGTCTGTCGTAAAGTCTGCCGTCACGGGTACAGCTCAAGATCGCCTCTCCAGCATCAAACAGCAAGTCTTAAGTCGCTCTTTTTTGATGAGAATTATCGATAAATTTGATCTCTACCAAGCAGGGGAGCCTTCTCTTTTGCAGCGAATCACAGGAAAGAACCATGAAGCGACCCCGCTCAGTACGGGGGGGAAAATCAAACGGATGAGAGAATCAATCCAGGTTGACACCAGGGGAAGAAGACGCCTGGAAAGCTTTTCGATCTCTTTCCTCGGACGAGAACCCGAGACGGTTATGAATGTCACTAATGAACTCGCCTCACTGGTCATTGAAGAAAACCTCAAAATCCGCGAAGCTTTCATTGAGGGAGCAACCGACTTTCTTGATGGAGAACTCGACTCCCTTAAAAAAAATCTCGAAACCCAGGAAAAACGAATCGGAGATTACAAACGCGCTCACATTGGGGAACTGCCAGAACAATTGGATTCAAATTTGCGAGCCCTTGACCGTTTTCAAGCGACCCTGGAGACCATTCGTCTTTCAAAAAAGGCCGCAATGGACCGGAGCATCGACCTGGAGCGGATGTATAAACTCGCTAAAACACAGGGAAATACCAACCCATTATTGAGCCAGCCCCTCAATGGGCTTGAGCCCCTTCCCCTATCCCCCATTCAACAGAGATTGTTTCAGTTAAGTGGAGTGCTCGCGAATCTACGGGTTGAATACAATGAAACCTATCCAGACATCATTGTGCTTAGACGCAAAATTGAAGGTCTGGAAAACCAAATAAAAAAATCTACTCCACCACAAGAATCCCTATCATCCATTGGGCAGATTGAGGGAACAACAACGCCATCCATTGACTCCAAACCCGCAGTCGTGGCCTTACTCAATCAAATCAGAAGTACAAATGAGACCTTGAGAGATTTGGTCAAACGGGAAAAAGAATTACTTTCGCAAATTGCACGCTACGAACGGCGTGTTGAAAATACCCCAAAACGCGAACAGGAAATGGTCACAATACAACGAGATTACAACAATGTTTCTGCAAGCTACCAGTCCCTCTTATCTAAAAAATTGAATGCTGAGATCTCGGAAAACCTGGAAAAGAGACAAAAAGGGGAACAATTTCGAATCATTGACACCGCAAACCTACCCGAGAAACCCATCAAACCCGACAAGATGATGGTTGTGCTCATGGGCAGTGCCTTAGGGTTTGCACTCGGTGTTGGTTTGGCCTTTATCCGGGAACAACTGGACAACTCTATCCGAAAACCTGAAGAGGTTGAAAGAATCACCTCGGTGCTTGTTTTGGCAATCATCCCTGATTTTGAAGACGAATTGCGTAAGAGCGAGAAACAACCTGAGCGCAAAGTTGTAGACATTGACTCAGGACGAAAGCGTTATCCACGAAGAAGCGGGACAAACCGATGAAAAGCCGTGCCTCCAAAGACAATGCTGCGCGTCAAGGCATTATCGTCTTGAATGAAGCAACCCCTTTTATCACAGATCGTTATCGATTGCTCTTTGCAAAAATTGATTTGATCAGTCGGAAACAAGGGAAAAAAGTAATTGCAATCACAAGCTCAATTAAGGGAGAAGGAAAGACCACAACGACCTCGAATCTTGCCGTTGTTTCCGCGCGGGACTTCGGAAAGCGTGTTCTTATTATTGATGGCGACTACAAAAACCCTTCTCTCGCAAGGCGATTTGAAGTGAATGATGATGTCGGCTTAGTCAACGTTATCGCGGAGGAATGTACTTTTTCGAGTGCCGTTCAGCACGGCCCCGTAAAAAACCTAAGCCTCCTGACCATGGGACGCGAATCCAATAGCCGTCGGGTTCAGATGAGGCACAATGAAAATGCCCATATCTGGGCAGAAAATGGCATTCTCTCCATCTTGCAGGAAGTCCGCGACTGGTTTGACTATATCTGGGTCGATGCCCCTCCGATTCTGCCGCTTTTTGATATGAGCGTCATTTCCGAAGCCGTTGATGGTGTTGTGCTTGTTGTTAAAACGGGAGTCACCCCCGAAGCCGTGCTCACACAAGCTGTCAAATCCTTGGGCTCGGACAAAGTCATTGGCAGCGTCCTTAACTACGCAAAAACAAGCTGGAAGTATGGTTACGACCGTTACCACTATGAATACGATCACTACGACCATTGATTCACCTCAACCGCATCAGATGAACAGGCATTAAACCATGTTTCGATTGTTCAACCGATATTATTCAATCAAACATACTTTTTATTTCGCCTTTGAAAATATCCTCATTGTCTTGTTTTTGGTGTGGGGTACAGTCATTGACGCCGTATGGGTCCACCTGCTCTTGGCCCCTCTGATCTGTCAGCTGGTCCTCTACTACAGCGATTTATTTCCGCCTTTCCCCCGGTTTTCCATCAAAGAATTTTTAGTGAAGCACCTGAAGGCCATGTTATGGGCCGCAGGAATTCTATTTCTCTGTTATCTCGTCATTCCCCCTCCTTCAACGGAAGACTGGGGCGCACTGTGGTGGCGTTTGGCTCTCTTCCCCTTATTGATCATTGGGTTGCGGTTTGGCTACCAGACTTTAAGTATCACACGCCATTTAGATACCCCCATTTTGATTATTGGCTCAGGGACTGTCGCCACAATTCTCAAAGACTATCTCGTCCAGGATCGCAACCTAGGTTATCGAATCTTCCATTTTCAGTGGGATTTAGGTACGGCAAATAAAACGGGAGACCAATTGGAGCACCTCTCGCGTTTTGTTAAACGTCAGAAAATTAAGCAGGTCGTCGTTGCCTTACGTGACCGTCGGGGACAATTACCTGTAAAATCCCTCTTACACCTTCGAGTTCAAGGCATTGAAGTCTTTGAAGCGGTCTCTTTCTACGAGCGGATTGCAGGAAAAATTCGTGTGGATTGGCTCAAACCCAGCACATTGATTTTTAGCGAAGGCTTCAATCGCATGCACCTCATCCGGATCACAAAACGTATCTCAGACATCTTATTTTCAGTCATTGGGCTCATTCTCTCTTTACCCGTCTTTCTCGTGATTCCACTGATGATCAAACTCACTTCTAAAGGCCCCGTTTTCTATCGTCAAGAGCGTGTTGGCGAAAGAGGTCAGCCTTTCATGGTGATGAAGTTTCGCTCAATGCGTGAAGATGCTGAAGTAGCCAGTGGCCCCGTTTGGGCTCAGGAAAATGACCCCAGGGTGACCGCATTGGGGAAAATCATGCGCACACTTCGTATCGACGAAATTCCTCAAATGATCAATGTATTAAGGGGCGAAATGAGTTTTGTCGGTCCTCGTCCGGAACGCGAGCTGTTTGTAAAACAGCTCAGAGAAAAAATTCCTTATTATGATCTTCGGTATACCGTAAAGCCAGGCCTTACCGGTTGGGCTCAAGTCAAATACCGTTATGGCGCAACAGAACAAGATGCCTTAGAAAAACTTCAGTATGACCTCTATTACATCAAACACCTGTCGCCCATATTTGATTTCACCATCGTCATTGATACCATTCGTGTGGTCCTCCTTGGATCAGGAGCGAGGTAAGAACGAGACCCCAGGGAGCCTTGATTCGGATCGGGTATCATTTGTGTTTTTGGGATATTTTTCACCCATAAATTTTTATTTTTTTCAACGATTAAGGGCCTCATTTTTGGTCTTGCATTGTCTCTTTTAATTCGCCCACGTCGTTTCTGTTTTACTGAGAAAACCTCCTAAATTGGATCTTAGACATATGAAAACAAGCCCTTCACTAAAAACACTCACTCACGTATTCGTCTTCCTCTTTGTCTTGTCTGGAATAACTCACGCCGCCGTGATCATGAATTCATCAATATCTGTTTCCCAAAACTATAACGACAATAT
>UOGF01000117.1_pt1 | contig 60644 bp, 58 predicted proteins | sample 1989081 | NCBI WGS metagenome assembly UOGF01 (sample SAMEA4712195, study PRJEB27164) | hydrothermal vent metagenome | biome: marine basaltic hydrothermal vent biome; feature: marine hydrothermal vent; material: mineral | place: Pacific Ocean | collected 2011-06-14/2011-07-23 | depth 1719 m
AGCGCTGAAGAGGCTTCATCAAGTGTTTCTGTGTGATTTTTTTCGGTGTCTTCGGACACAGACTCTTGGGGGAGTGACCCTTGCGGGAGTTCATCGGACATCTCAAATCCCTTACGCGTTGATACGCGTTAAATTCAGTGTGAAAGTTCGTCATGAGTCTGGGATGAGCGCGGGCATGGTCCGACTTGTATTTTTCGGGGGTTGTTCTCTTTATCATTCGAACAGAAACAGTAGGCAAAGCTCACTACCTTTAGAATTTGGAACCTAGAAACTGGAACCCCTTGTTATGAAAAAACAATGTATGACTTGAATCGCGCTTCCTGGAGTCACTTTAAATTGATCTTAGCCACCCTGTGCCAAAGATTGGTCTCGTTTTGAAGGGGCAGCCTATAAAGCCTATGAAAAACCTAAGCTTTCTGGTCGCGACACTAGCATATCTCCATTTTAAAGTCAAAATGAGTACCGTGTTTTTAGGGCGAAGAAGGCGTAGAATAAAGATGTGAAATTCGTAAGAAAAAATAAGAATAACTTGGAAAAAAATAACAGTAGCAGTATTCTAAACCTTGTTTTTATTTTTTAAAAATCTTCATGCCTAACAACAAAATATGAGTTAGGTCCTACATCGCATCTAAAATCTATACGTATTGCATGTTTTCGGGTATAATTACTATGTCGTCCCCATGTTTTTTGTGTTTAAACTTAAGTTCGGCTTATCTTAGTTCTAAGGCAGATCTCACGTTTATGTGGAGCATTGGTCGCATGAAGCGTCATTATCTTTCTCTTGTTTTATTTGTTCTTATTCCATCTTTTTTGTCCGCCTGTGGCAGTGGGGGAGGCAGCAGTCCCACCGCTTCCGTTCCTCTATCTCCAAGTGTGGTCACCAAATCCGCGTCGAGTGCAGTGATTAGGGCCTTGACGCTGGGGGTCGAGGGGGTGACTGTTCGGACAACGCTCCTGTTGCCCGTTACAGCAGGTTCTGAGTCTGTGGTCATTGAGTCTCGCGCAAAAGTAAGCCCGGGAATGAGTGATGTCGCCCAAATTTTCGAGGAGGTACAAAGATTTAAAGGCTTGTCGCCATCCGTTTCGGGGAGAATCTTTCGGGTGGGGACAGAAGGGTCTATTCCCTTTCAACAGAGCTGCGGATCTGGGAATATCAGCCATAATGGTACACCCAATGACACCTCGGACGATTCCTTTTCGATTACTTTAAGTTGTTCTGGTTTTGGTGCGGATCAGGGATCGACTGCGAGTGGGTCTTTTTCTTCCGGTCCGAAACGGGATGCCAATAATGTGATTGAGGCATACGAATTGATTTATGGGTCTTATTTTGTCCTGAATACCTTTGCGATTAATGATTTCCAAAATGGGAGTAGGATCGGAACCTCGACCGAGTCGTCTTCTCGAAATGGAACAATTTTGCTGGATGTTGCCCCGGGAAATTGTTTCAGGGGGAGCGCTTTTGAAAACGTGGCGGGGACTTTCAATATCACAGGAACAGATCGACGAGATTCTGACGGTGACGGTCTATTTGAACTTGACGAGGCTTATGCGCTAACAAATCTCGTGATTTCGATTGCTGAAACCCCCGCCTGCGCAAATGGCCCCGTGACTATCACCCTCAATGGGACGCAGAGTTTTACCAACTTCAACGATGCTTCGCTGAATACCTCTTCCACATTTAATAACGTAGAGCTTATCATCACGCCCACTACAAAATTAATTAATGGTATTATTTCTACAAAAGGTTTTGAGAATAGCTTGAGCGGAACGATGACGGTGAGTTCAGGTGCTTTATGCGTGAACTCAACCCACAGCATCGTGACCGAAACCCCATTTTTTACGGCAAATGGCGCTTCTTGTGCAGTCCTCGGTAAGCAGCTATTGACCAATACGACCTCAGGACAGGTGGTTGCGGTGAGTGCGACTGCCGTGGGCGGTTTAGATATTGATGTTGGAAACGATGGCATAATTGAAGACAATTTTGCCGACTGTAAAAAAGCCACCGTTTGTACAACACCTTAGTATTTCATTCCAACTTTCAAATAACGATCATCCTGTTGATTCCTCAGTCGCGCGTGGTTTTTTTTTGTTACGCTCTGTCCATCCTTTCAAAAAATAATCACAGCGGTTAGAATAAAAGAAAGACGTGTTTCTTAAGGTGTCTGCTCTGTATTGATGTGTTTGCTCTTTCCTGTATATTTAGAGGATTAAATTCGATATGAATATTTCATTTGAGGTTGTCCCCAGAGATGTCGATTCCCTGAAGTCTCAGCTTCATTTTGTCGAAACCCATCTCCCCTTTGTCGAGACCATTAATGTGCCTGACTTGCTTCGGCTTCCGGTCAGAAGTTGGGAAGCGGGGAAACATATCGCGCGAGAAAAATATCGTTTTATTCCGCATTTACGTGCCATTGATTTTGACTTGAAAGAAATGCGACTTGAACGAATGATTGAGGAGTGTGAATTAGATACGGTGCTCTTGGTGTCAGGCGACCCCCCACCCAATAGATTACATCCGATTTACGATACGCATGTCTTGGAAATGATTGCTAAAGTCAGGGCTTCGTTTCCAGCGATTAAGATCTTTGCGGCAGTAGATCCCTACCGGAGCAGTTTGAAAAGAGAGAAAGCTTACATGCTGAAAAAACTGGATGTGGGGGCGGATTATCTCATGTCTCAGCCTTTTTTTGATATGCGGCTGCTTGAGATTTTTAGTGAGTTGATTCCAAGCGAAAAAGCTTATTGGGGCATTAGCCCCATTGTGAAAGACCAAAGCCGTGCTTATTGGGAAAAAATGAATCAGGTTGTTTTCCCGAGTGATTTTAAAGCGACTTATGACTGGAATATTGCCTTTGCAGAAAAGGTCTTGAATTTTTGTCGGTTAAAAGGCGGAAATGTCTATTTTATGCCGATTAGTATTGATCTCGAAAAATACTTTTCCCCCATCGCGGATTTTTTAGAGAAGCCTTTACCCTCTGAATAAAAATCGAGTTTATCGTTTCATCGGCACGATTGAAAGTGTCATTTCCTGATCCCCACGTAAGAGTGTGAGGGATACGGGAATGCCGGGTTTAAGTTTTCGCAATAGGCCGGCAAAAACCCGAATATCTTCGACATAGTTTTTTCCGATCCAATAGATCACATCTCCGGCAAGCAGTCCTGCTTTTTCAGCGGGTGAGCCGGGGCTTGTGCCAGAAATTCTCACCCCTTTTTCGGTGTACGCAAAATCAGGAATGGTTCCAATCCCGACTTTTCGGGCCGAGGGCCTGGCTGATTTCGCATCCCTTTTTTGTTTTGTTTTGAGTGTGGTGTTTAATTGATCAGGGCGACTACTGAGATATTCAATGGCTTCTTTCATGACCCTTGCGATTTTGATCAGACCGGCGCCATCAATTTTATCAAAAGTATCACTGGGACGATGAAAATCAGGATGGGTACCACTAAAAAGGTGTACGGCAGGGACACCGGCTTCATGGAAGCGGACTTGGTCACTGGGGTTAAAATCAGAGAGGACCGTGTCGATGGAAATGCCCGTGACAAAACCGATGCCTCGAAAAATATGCGGCCATTGAGTTGAAGACTTTCCTCCAAAAACCGTAATACTTTTGTTGCCTAAACGGCCGACAGTATCCATATTCAACATGCCCATTATTTTTTCAGCGGGGAATTTTTTCATTGTTTTGAGATAATGTAAAGCACCGAGTGTTCCCATTTCTTCTGCGCTAAAAGCCACAAAAATAATCGTGCGCTCGGGTCGAAAGGATTTTCCGAATGTGCGTGCAAGCTCAAGCAGTACGGCGACTCCGCTGGCATTATCATCCGCGCCGGGGTGGACTTTCCCCACATCCCCCGCATGTGCGTCTGGCCAGCCAAGCCCTAAATGATCATAATGGGCTGCGACAACGACGCTTTCACCAGTGTATTTTGTATTGTTTCCAGGGAACATTGCGACGACATTTTTGAGCGGGGCGATTTTTTCTGGGTCTCCACCTTTTTGAGCCCAAGTCTGGAAATATGTTCCCTGGTCTCCGAGAGGCTTGAGTCCTGCCTTCTGAAATTGATCCCGAATATAATCCGCAGCTTTTTCCAGTTCTTTTGTTCCAAAACCACGACCTTTCATCTCGTCGTTTGCCAACAAGCGAATGTCCGTCATCATGCGTTCTTCAGAAAAAAGTGAAGGCAAAGTCGCGAGTGCGGGCCGATGGGCCAATTCTCCTCTTGCCACATTTTTCCGCTGAAGTTTTTTTGAGAGCGGAGAATGCGGGGTCGGCCAAAGCCCTTTGAGTACATTTGTTGGCGCTTCTCCTTTAAAAGCCAAATAGGAGTATCGTCCGTAGTGAGGGAGTTTGCGCCCTAAGCCTGCAATCGCCGCTGGATTGTCTGTGGCAAGCCAAGTCAGTGCATGATCGGGATTCAGCGAATTTCGATTTGTGAATACAATCGAATGTCCTTTTTTTTCTATTTTTTTCCCAGCGATCTGAATCTGTTTTGATTGAAATAATACATCAAACGGTTTCAGTCCTAATGTGAGATTTTTTCGAAAACGGTTTTTCCAACCTAAGAGCCAAATCGTGCGATCTGAGGGCAGGGTTTTGATTTCTGTGTCCCACTGAATTTCGATTTTCCCTGTTTGTGAGGATTGCCAGCCGCGAGCCAGTTCATCGTAGGCACCTCTTAGCTTTCCTGTCTCATTGGATGGCAAAACAATCAAAATTTTTGTCGCCCCAAAGGCCAGTGAAAGGGCGGGTGGAATTTCGTTACGATCTAAGCGGCGAAAGAGGTCAAATTCAGGATCGACATCAAGTTTAATGGGACGATGCGGAAAAATGAGCGAAAAAGTCATTTCTTTTTTGTCGATCGAGACCGTGATTTGTTCCGTCTTTGTTTGTCCTTTGAGTGTGACCGCAATGGGGACTGAGAGTGAGTAGGGCGCAGCTTTTTGTGTTTGTGCCAATGTGACGATGAGGCGAAATTCATCTCCATTTTGCTGCACCTTTGTTTTTTTGATGGCAAGCTTGGGTGCGCCTATTTTTTCAATCCATTGCCGAAAAAAATCGGAGAGATCTTTTTTAGCCGCTTTGGAAAAAGCGTGTTGTAGTTCCAAAAAACCGGCGCGTTTAAAGCCTTGTGTCCTATAAAAATTGCGGAGCGCATTGATAAAGATGTCATCTCCTAATTCCAGACGCAGCATATGAAAAAACATCAATGTTTTGCCATAACCCACTGCTTCTGTTGCGGCACTTTCACGTTGTCGAAAAGCAGTGAGCGCGAAGTCTTTTTCTTTTGACACATAATCGGTATATTTTTGTAAGCTTGCTCGACGGGATCTTGTGCTCTGTTCGCGTTGTTCTGCAATCAAGTGATCGGCCAAATAGGTCGTGAGTCCTTCCGCCCAATTGCCCCGTTCATCATCCACATACACGCCATTGCCCCACCAGTTGTGAAGAATTTCGTGGGGATATGAGCTGTGAAGGATGAAGGGCATTCGGATGATTTTAGGGCCGAGTAAAGTAAAAGAGGGCATGCCATAACCCGTCTCCCAGAAATTTTCGACAAGGGCAAATTTTTTATAGGGATAGGGGCCAAGTAGTTTTTGATACATCTCAAGATATTGAGCCGTCGCATCTAAATATTTGTTGGCGAGCGATTCATCTGCTTCTCTCAAAAAAGCCATTGCCGTGACTTTTCCTGCCGTACGCTGGTATTCCGTCCATTGCCCGGCCACCAAGTAAATCTCTTCTTGTTCTTCGGGGGAATGCCAGCGACTTGTGCTTGACTTGTCCGTGATTTTATGGAAAGTCCGCGCCCCTTGACTGACGGAGGACCAGCTTGCAGGCAAGTGGACTTCCAAATCAAAGGTGATGAATGTTTCATCAAAAATGGGATACCAATAGGTACTCCCGGCTAAAAAAATACCCGCTTCAGAAATTGTACCCGGCGTTTCGCGAAAACTTCGGCCGTAGTTTTCGCCCTCTTTTTTTAAGGGGTGATGAATTTTCCCTTTGTAATGCAGGGTGAATGTTGTAATGCCTTGAGCCAGCTCCACACGGTAGTGTTCGAGTGGGATGTCGGTAGGTGAGTCGTCCTTTTTTATCTGCTTAAGTGTAAGTCCTGGGCTTGTAGAAAATGGATTTAATCCAGCGTGCAATGAAAATTCGAGGGTTCTCGTTTTGAGATCTTCTGCCTGTTCGGGGAGGATGATAATATTTTCAATTTGTATTTGATGTGAAAGTGGATTGATTGTCGCTTTGATTTGATGATGAAGTGAACGGGCCTCAATAAAGCTGGGAAAAAGAAGAAAAAGAGAGAGCAGTGAAAATAGAAAACGAGCAGACATAGCAGTACTCCAGTCGAGCGGATAGCAGAATGAGGTTTCTCACGATACAAAGGCTCAAGAGGGATGTCAAGCCAAGTAAAAAAGCCCAAATGCACGCGTAGTGCATTTGGGCTTTTTTCTAGAAATGCTTTGTTAATGTTTTAGCGATATTGCTGTCTTCGGTTTGAAGAGCGTGTATTGTTACGATTTGAATTGGCACCCGGACGATTGTTGTCCCAGCGGTAATTGGTGTGTTTTGACGCGCCTCCTTTTTTAGGTGTGTTGCGTCCGTTTGGAATGATTTCCGCTCGAATTGTAGGATCGACTTCATACCCCGGAATGACGATTTGAGGGAGTGTTTTTTTGATCAAGCGTTCAATACTCCTGAGATGTTGATGTTCATCAACACAAACCAGAGAAACGGCTTCGCCCTCATTTCCGGCTCGACCTGTGCGTCCGATACGGTGCACATAATCTTCCGGGACATTGGGCAATTCAAAATTAACCACATGAGGCAATTGATCAATATCCAGCCCCCGCGCCGCGATATCCGTTGCCACGAGAACCCTGAGCTTGCCTTGTTTGAATTCAGCCAATGCACGCGTACGTGCGCCCTGACTTTTATTGCCGTGAATGGCGGCCGCGTTAATGCCATCCTGAGTCAGTTGTTTTGAAAGTCGGTTGGCTGCATGTTTTGTGCGGGTAAACACAAGCACCTGTTTCCAGTTGTTGGAGCCGATCATCCAGGAAAGCAGTGCACGTTTGCGTTCACGATCCACAGGATGTACAACTTGCGCCACTTGTTCCGAAGGCGTGTTATGGCGGGCAATCTCAATCAGTTTCGGCGTACGCAGCAGACCATTGGCAAGTGTTTTTATCTCGGCAGAAAAAGTTGCAGAAAAGAGAAGGGTCTGTCGTTGTTTGGGCATAAGCGCGATTATTTTTTTGATATCGTGAATGAAACCCATGTCGAGCATGCGATCTGCCTCATCCAGGATCAAAAATTCGACCTTGGAAAGATCAAGGGTTTTTTGTCCGACATGATCCAATAGCCGACCGGGTGTCGCGACTAAGATATCGACTCCCATGCGTAGTTTCATGATTTGCGGATTGATTTTAACGCCGCCAAAAATGACCGTTGATTTCAAAGGCAGATGTTTGCCATAGGTCACAACGCTTTCTTCAACCTGAGCGGCCAACTCGCGGGTCGGAGTTAAAATAAGCGCGCGCACAGGGCGACGATGCCCTGGTTTTTGTGGGCTTTCGTTGAGTTTTTGCAATAAGGGAAGTGTAAACCCTGCGGTTTTTCCCGTTCCGGTTTGTGCGCGGGCCATGAGATCAAAGCCTTCAAGAATGGCCGGAATGGCCTTTTCCTGTACGGGGGTGGGTTCTGAGTAGCCCTGTTCTGAAACAGCACGTAAAAGTTCGGCCGATAGACCGAGTGATTCAAATGACATCAATATTTTGCTCCTAAAGCGCCCATGCAAAACAGTCCTTTGCACCGGTCTGAGCGGTTTTTTTAGTGAATAACGTTCGAGGTGAACCGATAGAAAAAACTAGGGATTGACCGCGAGGATTATAAAGACGCAGACCAGAATGCGTCAAGATCGAAAGCAGTATAACAGAAAGTGCAGCCCGTTTCAGACAAAAAAGAAAAAGTGGCGGGGATGCGCTGTGCTTATTCAGGTTTCAGGGGTCGATGCTTTTGGTTTGAGAAGTCTCAAAAATGTCAGGAGGATGACTTCTTCGGGCTGCTCTGAAATGATCTGTTCCTTCCTTTTTTTCTGTAATTTTTTGATCCGATGTTCCGCTTTTGTTGCAAGCGCCCGGCTTCCCATCTTGCTTTGATACACGAGTGTCAGCGGCCCGCGTGAACGGAGATATTTTGCTCCTTTTCCTTCACAATGTTCATTAAATCTCCGCAAAACGTTTGTGCTAATGCCTGTATATAAAGTTCCTTGCCGGGTTCGGATTAAATAAAGATGCCATTCATTCATCGTTGAAAGCTCATGTGGGGCGAAACTAATCTTTCAGTAAGAGATGGCCAAAAAAAGAAAAGATGCCAATGGCGATGCCGCTTAAAAACTGGGCGTGAACCAGGTAGGCCGCCTTTCTAAGTGTTCTGGGGGAATAACGCCAGGAGATAAAAAAGCCAAAAAGTCCCTGCCAAAGCACCAAGATAAAAACCAAAATCAGGAGTAGGTTTTGATCGAATAATCCCATAAAAGCGACGTGTAAAGAAATGGTCGCGATGGCGGCTACCCCCACATACAGGTGCGTTTTATTTAAAATTTGCAGGACTTTTTTGAAAAGCGGCAAAGCAAGATCCGTGTAGACCTCAGGGATAATACGTTGTGTGAGTCGCCCTTTCCCCAAGGCCAGCTTTAAAACCGTTCTCCCATAAATGACCGCAAGTGTCCCTAAAGCCAGCCCGCCAAAGACTTCTCCAATCTCAGTAAAAAAGGTTTCCTCATTTTCCGATTGTTGGCCTGTATTGTATGCGTAGATGAAATAAATAAGAGAAAAGGCAAAAACAGCTACGGTAAAAAAGATCACATGTTTTAATTTTTTCATTGGGGGGCTTCTCATTTTTCCAGTGTTAATGAAGCGAGTGTTTGATTTTATAATAAACGCAAGACTCCCGTCAGCTTTTCTAGTGAATCTACTTTTATTTTATGTGTATAATAAACAAGAATTGTGTGTATGGAGGAGCGTATGCGGACAAATGTTGTGATTGACGATACCTTGATGCAATCGGCCCTGGAATTGAGTGGCTATAAAACAAAAAAAGAAACCATTGAGGCAGGCTTGAAGCTCCTTGTGGAACTCGCTCAAGAGGCAAAAATTAAAGCCTATCGTGGCAAACTCAAGTGGATAGGCGATTTAGATCAAATGCGACTTGATAAATGATCTGTGTCGATTCTTCCGTTTGGATTGACTATTTCAATGGGAAGAATAGCAAGCAGACCGATCTTCTTGACGGCTTTCTGGGTAAGGAGCGCGTTATTGTGGGAGACCTCATTTTGACCGAAGTGCTCCAGGGTTTTCAAGCTGATCGCGACTTTAAAACGGCGAAAAAATTGCTCTCGTATCTTCCTATTTTTGATATGGTCGGTCGTGAACTGGCGATTGAGAGTGCAAAGAATTATCGCTTGCTTAGGAAAAGAGGTCTGACTGTCCGGAAAACAATGGATGTACTGATTGCGACCTTTTGTATCTACAATCGTTTTGCACTTTTACACGACGACAGAGATTTTGAACCCTTTAAGCAGTTTCTGCGTTTAAAAACAGTTTCGATTTAAAACGCACAGGTTGAGACGCGATGCAACGCAGTTTTTGGAATCTACGGATATTTTAAACAAGCACAAATCACGTGGTTTTATAAATGTTCGATCCGTTTAGCGCTAAAAAACCTTTTTATGAAAGACTTGAAGTTGACGCAAGCTTGGGCAACGGGCAAGAAGAGGTTCGAGGCTTACATCTCGTTATTTTTTATCCCCTTATCTCCCCGGGCCAAATTATCGGGCATATCGTTTCAGGCCCGGAAAAATATGAAGACCTAAAGAGAATAGATGATCGTTCTGATCCTCATCTATTCCTGAGGACACACTCTCTTGCTGAGGCACCTCGGAGCAAGATTGTAAAAAATGACACTGCTTTTGTGCGTGAAATCGGCAAGACCGTTGTTTCAGATGATCTGATGGCTGCTTATTTTGTGGAATGGAAGGATTGTATCCAGAGAAAAATTATCGTTCATTAACACACGAGAGAAGCTATTTCATTCTTCGGAGGAAGTCGATATTGAGACGCTTTCTAAAGAAATGGTCCGCTTGAAGAGCTTGGTCGAACGATTGATTTTTAGAATGTTGGGCTGGCGGCACGATATCAATGCGCCTCTGTATCAAGAGAAGAAATGGCTGACTTCAAAATAGAAGTGGGAAAAGGTCGTGTCTCGCAAGTCGAACCTTGATCTTGAGGTCCCCTACAAATCTCTTTTAACTTCCAAAGTGATATGTCCTTGTTTATTGCTGGTGATGTCGTCTGAGTTTTCCGCGAGATCTTCTGTTTTGTCAAAACCCGTTTCATCCGATTCGCCCAAATTTAAGCGCAAACGCTGGGCTCCCGTCGTGGGGGATGCGAAAGAAGCGATTATTGATCTCAAGAGGTCTTGAGAATATTTAGCGATTGGGTATGGCAGAGGATCAAAAAAGAGCAGAAAACGCGATTGCCTATTTCAAAAACAAGGCCGAATAAAAACCCAGATTTTCTCTATGTGAGACCAGGGTGTTCGAAAGGTTTTAGCGCCCCTGTATGCGAATCAATGCAAAAATAGCCAGGGTTGAGATGTGGTAATTGATAAAACCTTCTAAGGTTTGCAGGCCTTTGTCTGTTGTGGCGATGAGTTCTGGAAATCCCGCGTAGACTGCCAATTGTGAAAAGGCAATGAGGAAAAACAGCCCAACACCCCAGGGTCTTCGCATCCAAAGTCCGACGGCGCCGATGGCGAATATTTGTCCGTAAATAAGACTCACGGTTTTTGCGGCGGTCGTCATTTTTTCTAGCCGGACATCCCCGTAGTCGAGCAAGCCGGCAAAATGCACCCCTGCCAAACCCAGATAAGTCAGTGCGAGCACACGCAGGTAGATGCTTCCCCAGGGTGTTTCTCCTGCTTTTAATAGGGCGATGAGTTTATGCATTGTTTTTCCTGTACTGCGCTCCAAATTTTGATGGGCCACATCTTAACGAGAGCTCATCAGATTATCAATGGGAAAACGTCATCGCAAGGGATAATCATATTTCTCATTTTGAAATTCACGCTTGTTCCCGGAAATACATATGTTATACTCCCGGTTCCTGATGGTCTGGGTTTGAATTTAAGGACTGTACTTCATGCGTTTTGGTATCGTTGTTTTTCCCGGTTCTAACTGTGATTTTGATTGCAAGTATGTGACAGGCGACGTCTTGGGAGAGCCGACAACCTTTATTTGGCATCGTGAAACGAGGCTGCCTGAAATTGATGTGCTCATCATTCCGGGTGGATTTTCTTACGGCGATTACCTGCGCGCGGGGGCCATCGCCCGTTTTTCACCCATTATGGACGCTGTGATTGATTTTGCGGAAAAAGGCAATCCCGTTGTGGGGATTTGCAACGGTTTTCAAGTTCTGACTGAAGCGGGCTTGCTTCCAGGTGCGCTCCTGCAAAACAACTCCACAAAATTTATTTGTCAGTGGTCTTCGCTACGCGTTGAATCGAATCAAACACAATTTACGCACTTGTATCAGCCGGAGGAGTTGATTGATTTACCCATTGCACATATGGATGGCAATTATTATCTGGATGCGGATGCTGCGACCGAATTAGAAAAAAATGACCAGATTGTTTTCCGTTATGTCTCAAAAACGGGCGAGACCACGGCTTCGGCGAATCCAAATGGCTCGGTGAATCACATTGCAGGCATTTGCAACAAAGCGGGCAATGTTTTGGGGATGATGCCGCACCCAGAACGGGCTTCCGATGCGGTTTTAGGTGGTATCGACGGTATCCGACTTTTTAAATCACTTCAAAGTCCCTGGGGGAAATCATGAGCGATTCTCGTGCAGAAGCCATCCCCTATCACACGCTCACGGATGAAGAGTACGCAAAAACGAAAAAACTACTGAATCGTGCACCCAATGCCACGGAACTTGCGATTTTTTCGGCCATGTGGAGCGAACACTGTAGTTACAAAAGTTCAAAACGCTATCTCGCACGTTTTCCGACAAAAGGCGAACATGTCATTCACGGTCCTGGAGAAAATGCGGGCGTGGTGGATATTGGTGACGACTGGGTGGCCGTTTTTAAAATTGAGAGCCACAATCATCCTTCTTATATTGAGCCCTTTCAGGGGGCGGCAACCGGCGTCGGGGGCATACTGCGTGATATTTTTACGATGGGCGCACGCCCCGTTGCACTGCTGAACTCCCTGCGTTTTGGGCCACTGGACATTCCCAAAAATCGTTATTTAATGGAAGAAGTCGTGGCAGGCATTGCCGGATATGGCAATTGCATCGGGGTGCCGACCTTGGGCGGTGAGATTGTTTTTAACGAAATTTATTCCAAAAATCCCCTGGTGAATGTTTTCTGTTTAGGCATTGCCAAAAAAGATGAGATTGTAACGGCCGCTGCCGGTGGCATTGGAAACCCTGTGATTTATGTCGGTTCAAAAACAGGACGTGATGGCGTACACGGTGCGACGATGGCGAGTGCTGAACTCAATGAAGAGACTGAAGACCGTCACACCGTGCAAGTCGGTGACCCTTTTACAGAAAAACGACTGGTCGAAGCCTGTTTGGAATTGATTCATTCCGGCACTTTGGTGGGTATTCAGGATATGGGCGCAGCAGGATTGACCAGTTCGGCCACGGAAATGGCGGATCGTGGTGATTGCGGGATTGAGATTGATTTGGAAAAAATCCCCTTGCGTGATGCCAGTATCACCCCTGAAGAAATTATGATTTCAGAATCTCAGGAGCGCATGCTCTTGGTCGCTAAAAAAGGATGTGAAGCCGAGGTCGCGGCGATTTTTGAACGCTGGGATTTGGATGTCGCGGCAATCGGGTTTGTGACCGATGACCACATTTTTCGGGTGAAAAAGGGCAATACGCTCGTCGCAGAAATTCCGGTCAAGGCTTTAACTGCTGAAGCCCCGCTTTATGATCGACCCGTGAAGGCGCCTGCTTTTCAAGACCTGCTTTTGGGTTTACAGGAAGAGGCCATTGCCGAACCACGTTCTTATTCAGAGACATTGTTGACGCTCTTAGGTTCTCCCAACTTTGCCAGTAAGAAATGGGTGTATCAGCAATACGATCATATGATTCAGAACAATACGGTCATTCCTCCCGGTCAAGGCGCGGCAATGATTCGTCTGAAAGGCACAAACAAAGCCCTTGCGATGACGACGGATGGCAACAGTACTTATGCCTTGTTACATCCCTACTTTGGGGGTGCGATTGCGGTTGCGGAGGCCGCACGCAATTTGGCCTGTGTGGGTGCGAAACCCATTGGTTTGACCAATTGCCTCAATTTTGGCAATCCAGAACGCCCCGAAACCATGTGGTCTTTTGGTCTGGCGGTTGAAGGGATGGCGGATGCCTGTGAACGGCTTGAAATTCCTGTGGTGAGTGGCAATGTGAGTCTTTATAACGAAACTTTGGGCATGGGTATCTATCCGACCCCTGTGGTGGGGATGGTGGGTTTAGTGGATTCTGCTGCGCTCATTGAGACCCCATTGACGCCCGGTTTTAAAGCGCCCGGCGAAAAGATTGTTTTAATTGGCGATACCCGTGAAGAATTGGGGGGCACGGCTTATCTTAAAATCATTCATGCGCAAGAGCGTGGGTATCCGCCCAATGTCGATTTTGAGAAAGAAAAAAGTGTCCATGCTGTTGTCGTCACAGCCGCAGAGGCCGGACTATTGCGCTCCGCTCAAGATTGCGCTGAGGGCGGATTACTGGTGGCTTTGGCCGAATGTTGTCTCTTGTCGCCCTCTGATGTGGGTGCTAAGCTTGAGATCGAACCGCCGTCGATTCGTCTGGATGGTTTTTTGTTTGGTGAGTCTCAATCCAGGATTGTTGTTTCGGTAAAAACGGAAGATCTTGTGCAACTTGAGACCCTGATTGCGGAAGGGGGGCTTTCCTCAACGCTGCTTGGTGAGACGGGCACAGCTTCTTTAGTGCTTTCAGTCAAGGGCCGTACGCGTCCTCTGGTTTCTGTCTCTCTTGAAGCAATGAAAGATGTTTATGAGAATGGTATCGCGTGTTATTTTGAAGATCACAGACAAAACACCTAAGATTTTAATATCCCATGATTAAAGAACCTTTTGACCAAATGCACGAAGAGTGCGGTATTTTCGGGGTTTACGGTCATCCCGAAGCGGCCAATTTGACCTACCTCGGTCTCTATGCCTTACAGCATCGCGGTCAAGAGGCGAGTGGCATTGTGACCTTCGATGGTCAGACCTTTCACGAGGAAAAGGGTACGGGCCTTGTCTCGGATATTTTTTCCCAGGAACGACTCAGTCGTCTCAAGGGTTCTGCGGCGATTGGACATAATCGCTACTCTACGGCAGGCGGTAGTCGACTTGAAAATGTCCAGCCCATCCGGGTGAATTATGCCTTAGGTACACTTGCGATGGTCCATAACGGTAACTTGATCAATGCCGATTTTCTTCGAGATGAGTTGGAGGCCTATGGCGCCATTTTTCAGTCCTCAATGGACAGTGAAGTGATTGTTCATCTCATTGCCCACTCTCGGCAAAAGCGCTTGAGTGAACGTATCGTAGAAAGTCTTTCACGGGTACGTGGTGCATATTCCCTCATTTTTTTGTCGGAGGAAGGCATGATCGGTGTGCGGGATCCTTATGGCGTGCGTCCACTTTCACTGGGAAAGATGAACGATGGGGGTTATGTCCTTGCTTCTGAAACCTGTACCTTTGATTTGATTGAGGCTGAGTTTGTTCGGGACATTGAACCGGGTGAAGTGGTGCAAATTACTGAGAAGGGCATTACTTCCTTTAGTCCTTTTTTACCGACAGAAGCGGCGCATTGTGTCTTTGAGTATGTCTATTTTTCGCGCCCCGACAGCAATGTTTTTGGTCGAAATGTCTATGAAATTAGAAAGCGCTTGGGGAAAGAGTTGTTGCAGGAAAGTGCAGTGGATGCGGATTTGGTGATTCCTGTTCCAGATTCTGGTGTTCCAGCGGCTTTGGGTTACGCCGAAGCCTCAAAATTACCTTACGATACCGGTTTGATTCGAAACCACTACGTAGGGCGGACTTTTATTGAACCTCAGCAGAGTATTCGGCATTTTGGTGTGAAAATTAAACTCAATGCCATCCGTGGTTTGTTGGAAGGTAAACGTGTCATTGTCGTGGATGATTCCCTTGTGCGTGGCACGACCAGTCGTAAAATTGTAAAAATGATTCGTGCGGCGGGCGCGAAGGAAATCCATGTCCGCATCAGTTCCCCGCCCATTGTCTCCCCCTGCTTTTATGGCATTGATACACCTACACGGCATGAGTTGGTCGCGGCCAGTCACAGTGTTGAAGAAATCAGAAAATATATCACCGCCGATAGCCTGAGCTATCTTTCAAATGAAGGGATGTTTCGTGCCGTTTACAATAGGCCCTTAGGGGAGAACACCGATTTTTGTACCGCCTGTTTTTCCGAGAAATACCCCATTCCATTTACAGGCGCCGAAATCAGGCAATTGGGTCTTTTTTCAGAGAATGTATCCTCTTCTGAAGAGGCCTAGTTGTTTAATTGTTGAGTTCCATAGACTTCTGGATTTATGATCGGCGTCTTTATGCAGTCATTGTTCTGGTCCATTCGTAAAATTTACTGAATGATTCTTGAAATCGAACTATTGTAAAGCAGGCCCGCCTCTCTCTGTTCAAATAGACCATAAGCGAAGATTTCAAATAGAAATGCCGCTTGATAGCCATAGGCCCCATTTGGTGTTTTATCGCAAGCCAATTCCCCTTGAAGATCCTGTTTCGGCTGTCCAGCGGAAACAAAAGGAAAGCCTTCGGGGCATTTACTGTGTCTGAAGCCGTGTTTGTCTGAGTGACGGGCCTCATGGACAAGTAGATAGAGCCGTTCTAAATCACTTAGTTCGGTAAAAAAGAGATCTCCGATAATGAGTGTGCCTTTGTTTTGATTGACTGCGACAGTCCAGGGGTTTCCGTATGTGATATTTGAAAAGCGACGTAGTACCCAAGCCGAAAGTGGCCCCCCATGAAAGGGAAAGCCAAAGAGGCGTTCAAATTGGCTCAAGCGTCGATAGCGTACTTCTTTTATTTTCAGTGGCCCTGGTATCAGTGATTTGAGTTGAGCGATTGTTCTCTCAAGTTGATGCCGCTGAATCTCAGAAAAACCAGAAATTTCAAGCCGGTGTTCATCAAAAATAATTTTTTGTGTCTCTTTTATTTGAACGCATGAAAGTAATAGCAGGGAAAAAAGGTAGACTGTGGTTTTGATTTTTACTGGGTTCATTCTGTTGGGTCTTAATTGGGATGGAGAGCGTTCTAAAAATAAGCGTTCAAGGAAAAGAGCCAAGTCTCCTTGTCTTCAATACGATTGAGTTCCAGTCTTAAATCTAAATTTTGGGAAAGCGCGTAACGCTGATTGATTTCAAGTGTGTAGTAGTTTGAATCATGACCCAGTGGAAAATCGAGATAATTTGCAAGGGCTTGAATACGCCAATCATCTGTCAGATCATGAAAAAAGCCGATTGTTCCGCCGCCGCCTGCGCGGTAGTCGCTTTCCAAATTATTGGAGAGTTCGAGTTCAATATCAAGCAGGGAGTAGAGCGTAAAGGGTGAAAAATAAGTGGGTTTGTAAGTTAATCCAAAACCGTAGGCAGTCTTAAAAGTGTTACAGAAATTGCAGTCGAAATCCGTGATCGTATCGATCCCGATATTAAATTGCCACGATTTCTTTTTAAAGAGAGAATCGTAGGGTGTAAGTGAAATGATGTCGATGAGTTGAAGTTTGTCGAGTTTGAATTGATCAATGTCGTGATAATAACGTGCGGTGACATCCAGAAATAGAATCTGCGAACCCCTGCCAAAACCGATGTCTTTTGCAAGGAGATCGTGATACGCAGGTCGGTAGGCGATTTCTTCAAAACTTTCCCCATCAAACGCACCGACTCCGATTTTGAGCCGGTCGCTGCCATGACCGAGTTCGGGCCGTGTTGAAAATTCGGTCTGCGTGCTGTCATCACGTTTGTACCGGAGTTTGCTGCGAGCCAATAGAACGGGACGATTGTTGACCGCGATGTTGGGGGCTTCTTCTTTTTTGCTTTTCATATTTTGATATTGGGCATAGTCCAGAAAAGTATCTAGAATGAGTGCTTTTTCCGGGATATCTAGCTTTTGAAATGAACTCTTTTCAATGGACTGAGGGTCACGGACAATCTGTTGGAATATATTTTCCTGATGTTTTGAAAATTGCTGCCTTTTATGGGACATTTGGCTTAAAAGAGAAGGGCGGTAGATTTTATCTGAGATGAGATCATCGTAAGGCGTTAATGCCTTAACCGTATCGGAGGGAATGACGTGGAACCAAAACTGATCGGTGAGATGAAGTTCGGGGTTTGCCACTTCAAGCAAGGATAAGATGTGATACGAACAGTTTTCCTGAAAATAGTAGTAGTCAAAATAATTTCCGCCCAATTCCCAGAGATGACGCAAGAAGGTATCCATTTGATCTTGGGTGAAGTCCAGTTCATATTCCCATAAGTCTCGACTCTCCATATTACTGTAGGTCTGTACTTTTGTGTAATAAGGGAAGAGCGAAAACTCTCCGTGAAATAGGCCAAAAAGTCCCTTGAAAACATATAAAAAGGAATTGTTCGTATCGAGTGTGGCCGCGTAGTTCACACCGTAATTGAGTAGTTTCTGGTCGAGTCCATCCCGCTTTGTATCAATTCGCAATAAGGTATGCCCAAACATGGATGCGGGGTTGTTCATGTAAAAGGAGGAAAAAACGAGGGTAATGGATTTTGGGTTTAGGCGCTTGAGCCAGTCTTCTAGACGAGGACAGTCTCGTTCGGTTAGTTGTGAAGGATCAAAGGAGAGTTTACGTTTTAGCCACTTGTAACGTGCGGGAAAAATGCATTGGGGATGTTCTCTTTCTTCCTTGAGGCCCGTGATGGAAGTAAAAAAAGTTTGCAAAGTCGCAGCGAGTTCGGCTTCTGGATTTTTTTTTCCATCGGCTGCATTGTAAAAATCTGGGCCATCTTCTTGACCCAATATACGACCAAACAAGTCTTTTTTATAGTGTAAGAGAAGTTGCCAGTTTCTTGTTTGTGCCAGCTTTTTTTCTTTGGCCTGTTGAATCAATGTTTTGGCGTAATTTTCTTGGGGCGTCATGGCGTAAAGCGGGGTGTGAAGCAACAAAATAAGAAGGAGTATTTTCGTGGTGAGAAAAGCGGAGTAAATAGTCCCTCGTTTACAATATCGCAGAGAAAACATTTTTTGGCGAAGGATTCGGAGGAAGCGATGAATGTACAATTTTAGATAGGCTCTTGTGGCGTCATTGTTTCTAGGATTTCAAATAAGCTAAAACCATTTTCCTGAAGTAAAAATTGTGTCTTCTGCGCTTCAATTCTTTCAAAGAACAGATCTTGTGAATGAGAAAAGCTGAAATTTTTATGATATGCCAACAAGGAGCACACCTCCCCTAAGGCAGCTTGGGTCATAGTATAGAAAAAAGGGAGATTCAATCGACTCAGGCCAATATGCCGGAATCGATCAAATCCCCCCTGATTTAAAAATGAAATAAAACTATTGAATACAGGCGCTTGCAAGCTCGGGATGAGATGATATTCCCGTTCTGACCGCCTGCAACATTTCATTCGGTGTGGTCTGTGCGTTTGCAAAGATGACCGAATAACTTTCCTGGGTATACGAAGCGAACGAAGGACTTTTTTCCGTCGGGCAACCGAGTAATCCAGCCAATGTGTCCAGATGCTCCCCTTCTCCGGCAGCCATTTCTTTTTCGAGACTGTCAAAGTTGCTTACAGCAAAGAGATCGCCCTCCCTTTCGGCAAGAATGATTCCGCTTGCATCACAATTGGAAGTCCCTGAGGTGATACCGAATAACTGACTATAGCTTGTTCCATTTGTCGTCGCAGCAAAAATTTGAACTGGCCCCGGTGCATCTCCAAAAATGAGAGAACCCAGTCCGCAGCCTGCTTTTCCATAACCTGCAGCAAAGGCGGGTGATGAAAGTAGCATTGTTCCTAAAATTACAATAAGGTATTTTTTCATAACGTCCTCCTAAACGTAGTGACTCTCGCAGCTTTTTTTAGAAGCACCTGCTAAATTTTTTGGCAGGATGATGCGAGTGTTGGCTCAAGCGATAATCCATCCTTCAGAGCAACCAGCATTTCAGAGGGTGTGGTTTCCCTTGTTTTGAAAATGGAAGGATAATGGGATTGGGTAAAGGAACCAAAATGCTGAACCGTGTCGGAGGAGCAGCCCAATAGTCCAGCCAAGGTCGTCAGGTTTTCACCTTTGCCAGAGGCCATCTCTTTTGTAAGGGTCTCATAGTTATTCCCGACAAATGTTTCTTGTTCGTTTTCAGCCAAGACAAGACCATCTTCTCCGCAACCGGAAGTGCCCGATGTCATGCCAAATGTTTGATTTCCCAGAATCATGTTTAAAATGGCAGCTCCGATTTGATGAAGAACCTTATTTTCTTTAATAAGTTCTCCTCCAAAACCGCATCCCGCGGCACCATAACCAGCGGCGAATCCATTGGGAGCAAAGGTCAGCGACAGACCCAAGACCGTCAACATTACCAATCTTTTCATGGGTTTTCTCCTTTCCATGTTTGTTGGGTGACTTTAAGCTTAAAGTGGAAATTGGTGATGTTTAGAAGGGATTTTTATAGCCATACTCCCCACTCGGGGGATATTATGGGATGACTCATTTGTTGTCAAGAAAATAAGATGAGAAAAACAGGTATTTAAGAGTCTCTTTGGGAGAAGTTGGTTTAGGATCTGAAATGTCATTTTTTACTGATGAATATTTCTAGAGAAGCCGATGAAGTTTGTTCTAGCTACGTATATTTAAGGAACCTCAAGCTCAGTAAATCACATGTTTGATTGCTTTGAGAGGACATCCATGGTATCAAAATGTATACTGAGTCTCTTTAATTCGAGGAATTGTTGCTCATGAAATCCTGTTCTCAGGACGATATTAAACCCCAGATCAAAAATACGTTTCATTTTATCATGATTAAACCCTCTCATTACGATGATGAGGGTTATGTCATTCAATGGTTGAAGTCCTCGATTCCCTCCAATACGCTGGCGGTTTTAAATGGCTTAGCCCAGGATTGTGCTGAGCGGCAGGTCTTGGGAGAAGAGACGGCCTTTGTGCTTGAGACCTACGATGAAACCAATATCCGAATTGATGTTGATGTCCTTTCAGAAAAAATAAAACAGAGCGGAGGACATGCGCTTATTGCCTTGGTGGGTGTGCAGACAAATCAATTCCCCCGTGCGGTTGATCTCGCGCGGAAGTTTTGCGCAAAAAATATTCCCGTTTGCATCGGTGGTTTTCATGTGAGTGGCTGTTTGTCGATGTTGCCCAAAATCACACCGGATCTTCAAGAAGCCATGGATATGGGTATTTCGCTTTTTGCAGGAGAAGTCGAGGGGCGCTTGGAATCCCTCTTCAAGGATGCCTTCTCGCGTACAATGAAGCCGCTTTACAACTACATGGATGACCTTCCCAATATGGAAGGGGTTCCGGTGCCTTATCTACCCTTACCGATTATTAAACGGACTTCGGGGTATCGTGCGAGTTTTGATGCGGGACGCGGCTGTCCTTTTCTCTGTAGTTTTTGCACGATTATCAATGTGCAGGGACATAAGTCGCGTTATCGCAGCGCCGATGATGTTGAAGAAATCCTGCGGACTGCCTTTGCCGAAGGCATCACAAACTTTTTTATCAGCGATGATGATTTTGCACGTAATCGACAATGGGAAGCCATTTTTGATCGTCTCATTAAGCTAAGAAAAGAAGAAGGTCTCGAAGTCCGCTTGATCATCCAAGTGGACACGATGTGCCACAAACTACCGCGTTTTATCGAAAAAGCAGGACAGGCGGGTGTGACGCGTGTGTTTATTGGGCTGGAAACCATTAATGCCGAAGCCTTAAAATCCGCAAAGAAAAAACAAAACAAATTTGCCGAATATCGGTCCATGCTTGATGCTTGGCATGATGCGGGTGCTCTAACCTACGCGGGCTATATTTTGGGATTCCCTCAGGATACGCCTGCGAGCATTTTGGAAGATATCAAAACCATACAGCGTGAGTTACCCATTGATTTATTGGAGTTTTTTATTCTCACCCCGCTTCCGGGTTCAGAAGATCATAAAAATTTGTTCGAAAAAGGCGTTGCGATGGAAAAGGATATGAACAATTACGATGTTGTGCATATCACCACCTCTCATGCAACGATGACGGATAAAGAATGGTTGGGGATTTATGAAAAAGCTTGGGACGCTTATTATACGCCAGAACATGTGGAAACCGTCATCAGGCGTGCGCAGACCTGGGGCTTCGACGTGGATAATATGATGCAAAAACTGCTGCATTTTTATGCTTGTCCAAAAATAGAAAAAATGCACCCGCTCGAAGGGGGCTTATTGCGCTTGAAATACCGCAAAGATAGGCGCTATGGCATGCCGATTGAAAATCCTCTCATTTTTTATCCTCGATACGTATTTGAAACCATCTCAAAATTTGTGCATTTTGGGATTCTTTATTTCCGTTTTAAACGCATTTTAAAGCGTGTCAAAAAAACACCTCCCCAAACAAAGATTCAAGAGCAATTGGACGATTCTTTGTCCGTGATCAGTTCCCGGTCGTGAACTCAGTTTGATTCAGAAACCGCAATCTTAGCCTTGTCATTCCCGCGTAGGTGGGAATTTGAGGGGACAAAGCTCTGGATGCCAGCCTACGGGAGCATGACATGTTACTAAAATTTCAAGCAGAGACATTCCCCGGCTTTGAAATTCTTGACTCCCTTTGGGCGGAATGTTAGACTCCGCTCCGTTTTCTGTGTCTATCTGCAACGAGAGAAGGGGTGTTTTTTTATGAATGATCGATTTCTAAAAGCCTGTCGACGAGAGCCTGTAGATGCGACACCCGTGTGGTTTATGCGACAAGCCGGGCGATACATGAAGGCTTTTCGGGATATCCGCGCCAAACACTCTCTGTTGACCGTCTGCAAAACCCCGGAACTTGCCTGCGAAGTCACACTTCAGCCCATCAATCGCTTTGATTTTGATGCCTCGATTATTTTTGCCGATATTCTCCTGCCCTTGGAACCCATGGGGCTGAATCTTGAATTTGTCAAAGGCGAAGGGCCATGTATCCACAACCCTGTGCGTTCTGAAAAAGATGTTGATGCTTTAAAACCAGTCGTGCCGCAAGAAACGCTCTCTTATGTGATGGAAGCGATTAAACTGGTTCGCGCGGAATTAAAGGTGCCCTTGATTGGTTTTGCGGGTGCGCCCTTTACCTTGGCAAGTTATATGATTGAAGGCGGGGCCTCTCGGAATTATCTCGAAACCAAAAAAATCATGTACGGCGCACCCGATGTTTGGGATAAACTCATGAATAAACTGACGCGTGTGCTGGTTGATTATCTTTCCGCGCAAGTGGACGCAGGAGCCCAAGTGCTTCAGATTTTTGACAGTTGGATCGGCGCGCTTTCGCCGGGAGACTATAAACGCTATGTTTTTCCGCACATGAAGCGATTTTTCTCAGAATTACAGGGCTTTGCTGTCCCGCTCATTCATTTTGGCACGGGAACAGCGACTTTGCTTCAAATGCAAAAAGAAGCGGGTGGGGATGTGATTGGTCTGGATTGGCGTGTGAACCTGGATGAAGCCTGGGACACACTGGGTCATGATGTGGCAGTCCAGGGAAACCTCGATCCCTTGATCCTCTTTGCCCCCATCCCCGAAATCGAAAAACGCATTGATGATATCATTGGTCGCGCAAATGGACGTCCCGGTCATATCTTCAATCTCGGTCACGGCATCCTGCCGGAAACCCCCTTTGCTGCTGTTGAAGCCGTCATCCAAATGGTGCATGAAAAAAGTGCAACCCTTCTCAAGGCAAGTGCAGTTTAGACATCCTTCTTTTCTAAAAATATGAAGGCCTCCTCCTGTTTTTCTCCGGAAGTTATCACCTCAACACGGAGAACGATTTGGATTACGAATTCGGCGATCAAACGCTCTTAAGTGTCAGTTTCAACTATCTGCTGGGAACCGAGCGTGATGATTTCGATACCGTCACTGGTAGTCAGGGTGTGCCTTCGACGAGTGGGGGCTGGGTGAACTTTACGCCCGGTATCCGTGTTCAGGCCTCGGATTACCTCAAGCTCTACGGTTTTTACAACTCCCCATCTACCAATATGTGAACGAAATGAATTTAGTGCCGCGCTACGGGTTGGTGCTGGGTGCGAGCTATACATTTTAGAGCCGCCTTTTAAGCGACGGCTTCGAGAGTGCTGACGAGGGACAGCACGGATAAGTGAGGAAATACATGAATAACTCGCGAAAGAGATGGGACTGACCTTTCCTCTTTTGCTAGACCAGGACGTGGAAGAGGAAGAGGAAGAGGAAGAGCAGCATCGTGTTGTTTCCTTACCAGTGAACCTTCTTTGTTGATGCAAAAGGCATTATTAAAGAGCAGGTTTTTGGCGGAACATTGACCAAAAAGCAAATAGGAGAAGTATTTCTGCGTCTAAAAAAATGAGGAATCGTTTATAATGCTGTCCTATATTTTTATAGAACGAGAAAACACTTGACTCCGTACTTAGCTACGGCATTTATAGTGAGGTCATGAAACCTTTAACCATTGGTCGTTTGGCTAAAAAATGTGGCGTGAATGTCGAAACCATCCGCTACTATCATCGACGGGCGCTGTTACCGCTCCCCCCTACTACCTCCTCTGCCTACCGGCACTATTCCGAAAATGACATTGAACGCATCCGCTTTATAAGGGGTGCGCAAAGCCTGGGTTTTACCTTGAAAGAAATCGGGGAGTTGCTCTCTTTACGTATCGATGCAGCGACCTCGGCATCCGAGGTCAAAAGGCGGACGGCTTTGAAGATTGCGGATATTGAACGAAAGCTTCAAAGCTTGCAGGAGATGAAAGCTGTGCTGACGACCCTCAATCAGCAGTGCAAAGGCGCTAAGAGCGATCGTTCTTGCACGATATTGGATAGCTTGGGAAGCTTTGGTGTATCGAGGCAGTGCTGTCAGGAAGCTGAATGATGAACAAAATGGTTTGAGCGGCGGTCTTTTTGGTCTCCTCTCGGAAGCGGTTCCACCTCCGGTGGTGCAAAATTTGAATGGAATGCAGTTGGTCGCAGATTATGAGGGTGTCATCGCAGTCGGGATCCATTATTAAGAGGGGTTTACGATGGAAATAGAAAAACGAAATAGATTATTACTTGTGATGATGTTGATGTTGATCGCCCCGCTTTTGACTCAAAGTGCAAAGGCAGAGGAAATGTCTGCGGAGATCTCCATCCGTGTCGACGGCCTCACCTGTCCTTTTTGTGCCTACGGCTTGGAGAAAAAACTAAAACGCCTGGACGGAGCGGAAAAAATTCACATCGATATTGAAAAAGGGATCGTCCTTATTCAGGTTGTCGAAGGTGAAAAAGTGAAAGAAAAAGATCTCAAGCAAGCTGTGGAAGATGCGGGATTTACCGCAAAAGACATTATTTACGGTCGTCCTCAAAAATAATCGGGGTCTTATTTCATGAAAACAAAGTATCGCAGCATGCTCAGCTTCTTCACCTTTTTTCTGCTCTTTTTGAGTCTTGTGTGGTGTGCAGAAACAAAAGCGATTTCCGATTTTGTAATCTCCTGGGGCGCAGAAAAATCAGATCGAGGGCAGTTAGATGAACCTTTTGATGCCGTGGTCGGTCCGAAAGGCCACCTGTATGTGACGGATGCTCGGCAGCAAAAAGTCCTCAAATTTGATCCCGATGGAAAATTTGTCTTGCAGTGGGGGGATGCAAAGCGTTTTGAAAAACCGACTGGCATTACCGTCAGTGAGGATGGCTTCGTTTATGTGTCGGATTACGACAATGACCACATCCTGAAATTTAAGAGCGATGGCACCTTTATCAAACAATGGGGCCGCTCGGGTGAAGGCGAGGGTGAATTTGATTCGCCTTCCGGTCTGGCTGTTGATGCGGCCGGGAACGTCTACGTCACCGATCTCTACAATCATCGCATTCAAAAATTTTCGGGAAATAAAAAATGAAGTCGTCCTATTTATTGTTGTGCTTATTCGTGATGCTCATGTTCATAAAGCCCTTGCGCTTGTGGGCGCTACCGATTGAAAGTGACACGGCGCTGACCCTGGGTTTTGAAAGTAATGTTTTGCGCTCCTTTGTTCGGATGACAAAAAAAACGGGGCGATTTAAAGAGGGGAAGGCAATTTCAGATCCTGAAAATAGAAAAGTCACGATTTATAATACGCCCCTGATCCTTCCTGTTCGCCTTAGCCCTTCACTTATTTTCACTGTCGTTGCACCCCTACTGAAAATTGAATCACAAAAAACAAGCGCGGGCCTGAGACAAAAAAACAGCAGCTCTGGGGTAGGTGATTTGCAATTGTCCTTCAAAAAAGCCTTTTTTAAAAAAGACGGCCTCAAAAAAACCATGCGTCTCGCCTGGAAAGCCGCGATAAAGCTGCCCACGGGCGATGAAAATCTTAGCCCGGCTTTAGGCAGTGGTTCCGTCGATTTTATTGTCGGTGGTCTGCTCAGCTATATCGATAAGCGTTTTGCCATGCATCATGATTTAAGCTATAAAATAAATAGCAAAGCGCACGGCCTTCGTGTGGGAAACATCATCAAACACAATGTAGCCTTTGAATATCGCGTGCTTCCCGAACGATTCAAATCCATTGAGGACACGACCCTCAATCTAATTTTGGAGTTAAACAGTCGCTCCCAGGCCCGTAGCAAAAGTGGCGGGCAAATACTTGCAAACACCGGCGGGACGCGGCTCTTTTTGTCTCCCGGTTTTCAAGTCATTGCCGGGCCGCGTTTGATCCTTGAAGGCCTGTTTCAGTATCCTGTCATTCAGGAATTAAACGGCACACAGTTGGGTGTTGATTATACGGCATTGCTTGGTTTTCGCTACTCGTTTTAGAGAGACTGTTTATTGGTACTTAAAAAAGTACGGGGATGGAAACTGATGTCGCAGGAAAACGATCTCCTCAAAAACAAGTACAGTATCACCGCCTTGTTTTACGACATTTTGGATTACCCCTGGGAGCGACAATATCGCCAGTGGCGACCGGAGCTACTGAAAGATGTCCGGGGAAAAGTCTTGGAAGCGGGTGTTGGTACCGGACGCAATCTGAAATATTATCTGCCTGATGTCCAGCTCACCGGCATCGATCTGAGCCCCACCATGTTGAAACGGGCGGAAAAACGAGCGAAAGATGCCCGATGTAAAGTTACACTCAAACAGGAAGATGCCACGCTTTTATCATCCATCCCCTCTAATCATTTTGACTGGATTTTCTCGACTTTTATCTGCTGTGTCATGCCCGATCAACTCCAGCCCTTGGCCATTCAACAATTTGGCCGGGTACTGAAGCCGGGCGGGCGTTTTCGCTTGCTCGAAATGATCTATTCAAAAAATCTGAAAGTGAAAAAAAAGCAGGAAAGGTTTGCACCCTTTGTTGAAAAAGTCTACGGTGCGCGATTTGACCGAAATACCCTGCATTATATTCAAAACTCGGAGAACCTGAAAGTGGGCACGACCTCATTTCTCAAAGACCGGGAAGGTTCGATGTAGAATCCAATTTTATGAATACCCATTTCTGCAATTTTTTTGTTGGCCGATGACTCCGAACATCCGTCGTGTGCCAGAAGTTCCTTTTTAATTTTGTACGCCTCTTTCGTTATTTGTTCCTTACAAATCGGTCTTGTTTCCTTGACATAAGGCATAAACAGCGATACCGTTGCGTCGTTTCTTCGCGTTGTTTTTAGGATTATCCAAAGGGGCTGTTGTGACCGAGGGGATCATTAAAATATTCGCTCTTACTGGTTTTTTCTTGTTTGGGTTTTTTTTTATACCTGAAGCCCTTTGGGCAGACACTTCTAATCCCCCGACAAACGAAATGTTGCTTGAACGGATTGAGCAGCTTGAGCGTAGGTCTGAGCAACAGACACGGCAGCAGATTATTTCCGAAATGCGGACAAAATATCCCTCGCTCAATATTCTTGGTTTTGGAAATATTTCATTTTCGACAACAGATGAAGCCGGGAAGACCTCGAGCTTTAGGATGGGGCAGTTTGTTCTGCATTTTAGCTCTGCTTTGTCGCCGCGCGTCAGTTATTTTGGTGAGATCAGTATTACTGCGCGAAGAGATGCGGGGGAGGGGGATCCGAAAGCCTCCGGTTTTGATGTGGAAATTGAACGAAATATTATTCGTTTTGACCAGGGGGATCATCTTAAAATCTCTGCTGGACGTTTCCACACGCCCATTAACTGGTGGAATAGTACCTTTCATCATGGGGTTTGGCTTCAGACAACGATTGATCGACCCTCTATGTTAGGAACATTGGTTCCCATTCATTTTCTGGGTGTCGTATTAGAAGGCGCATTGGGAGAGAGCAGTTTAAACCTTGCTTATAACGTGGGTATGGGGAATGGGCGAGGCAAGGTGCTTGGACGGGCAGGGGATTCAGGAGATGTGAATAACAACAAAGCCTGGTTTGTGAATGTGCTTTCAAAGCCAGATCGCTTTTTTGGTTTGGATATAGGGGCTTCTGTTTATGGGGACCAGATTACAACAACAAGTGGGGCTGTTTTTGACGAGATGATTTTTTCGGCCCACCTGATATGGAGTAAAGAAAACCCCGAAGTGATTTCCGAGTATGCCAATATTCGTCACGAAGCGAAATCAGGAGGCGCGACTTTTGACCATCAGTCTGCCTATCTTCAAATTGCCTATCGCCTGCCTTGGTTACAAGCCCGTTTTAAACCCTATGCCCGCTACGAACATAACAAACTCGATCCGGCAGAACCGTCATTAAGTCCCACAAGCTTGTTTAAGAGAAGGGCCATTGCGGGTTTGCGTTTTGATGTATCAAGCTATGCGGCCTTGAAAGTTGAGTATCGTAAGGAAAAGAAAGACAGTGGCTCGGATAATAATTCGGGTCTTGCCCAAGTCAGTTTCACTTTTTAGAGGATAGATAAGCCAATGAGTCTTTCTGGTTTATTAAAAAGAATGTGCCGGCTATTGTTGGTGACGGGTTTTTTATGGGTTTTGTTTTTTCAGGCGGGTGTGGCGCAAGCGGCTGAAGACATTGCCCTGGTGGCCCATCCCGCGGTACCGGTTGACAACTTGAGTTTTGTGCAAGCCCGTAAAATATTATTGGGCAATCATCAATATTGGTCTCCTGATTTACGGGTCACGCTCTTGATTCGAGCGCCGGTTGCGCGGGAGCGAGATCTTCTTTTGAAAAAATTTTACGAGATGAGTGAACCACAATTTCGGCAACATTGGATTTCCAAAATTTTTCGTGCGGAAACGACCTCAGGCCCTAAAGTTGTTTTTTCCAGCGACATGGCGCTGGAGTTACTTGTGCTCATTCCGGGTTCGATTACTTTTGTAAGGGCGGATCAGGTACCTAAGGGTCTTAAAGTGATTCAAATCGATGGCAGACTCCCCGGTGATCCGGGTTATTCCTTGCAATAGTGCGCTATATCTCTCCCTCAAAACACGGCCCAGCTCCATCTGATTTTCAGATTAGCACATGAAGATACAGCGTCGTCTGGGTTTATCTTTTTTGCTTATCCTGATTTTGTATGGTGTAAATCTTGGTCTTTATGCTTGGGGGAATCAAAAACGCAGTGTATCGGTCGAAGTGTTACAAAAGGCGCTCTCGCGTCAAGTGCTTTTTTCTTCCATAAAACAAAAGCTGAGTAATATCCAAAAGGAGGTGACACTCTTAAGTCAAGTGATGGCCGCTTTGGCGGCGGAAGGCTTGGGGGTAAATGAGATTAAACACTTCAGAGCTCAGACCGCTTTGATTACATCCGAAATAGATAAATTGGGTCGTCTCTCAGAAGCCGAGATGTCCAGAGAAATTAAGTCTTTTGAGCAGATCTATTTGGGTTTGAGTCAGTCCTGGCAAATTTTCTACGAAAATTTTGGGATCAATCATGCCAAGGCGATTGCGGAGCTTGCGGTTCGCGCGGATCCTGTCAGCACACACTTGATGGTGGACTTACTCCCTCGTCTTTATGAAGAAGAGCAAATGCGGGTTGAGACCGCCGTATTAAACTATTATCAGGTTGAGGCATGGGCAAAGCAGATGACACGTGTGATTTTTTTGCTCACGATTTTGATTACCCTGACGATTGCTTTTTTTACTTCACGATATATTTCCCTCGGACTGAGCAAACTAAAAGAAGGTGCGGCGCGTATCGGCAGCGGTACATTACATCACCGTATTGATATTCAGAGCCAGGATGAGTTGGGTGATTTGGCGACTTCCTTCAATGAAATGGGTCAAAACCTGCTTTCAACGCAAGAGGCTTTAAACGAGGCACATGAAACCCTTGAAAACCGTCATCAAGAAGCCGAAAAACAACGCCAGAATGCCGAATCGTTGTTGTTAAATATTTTACCGCATGAGATTGCGCAAGAGCTTAAGACGAAAGACCGCGTCGCCCCCAAATATTTTGAAGATGTGAGTATTTTATTTACCGATTTTGTAGGATTCACGGCTTCGACAGAGAAACTTGCGGTAGATGAGTTGGTTTTGGCCCTGCATGATTATTTCACCGCCTTTGATCAAATCTCAGAACGCTATGGTCTCGAAAAACTCAAGACCATAGGGGACAGCTATATGTGTGTTGCAGGTTTGCCCCAGCGCAAACCCTCACATCCTGTGGATGCAATTTTGGCTGCTTTTGAAATGATTGATGCGGTGAAAAAGCGGCAGGTTTCAGAAAACCCGGCGCAGTGGTCGGTTCGCATTGGAATCCACACGGGTGCGGTGATTGCCGGTGTGGTGGGGATTCAAAAATTTTCATTTGATATTTGGGGCGATTCTGTGAACTATGCGAAACGCATGGAGTCACGTGGGATTTCTGATCGCATCAATATTTCAGATCGGACTTATGCCAGAGTGAAAGATTTTTTTGCCTGTACGCATCGAAGGCAGTTGAGTGAAAACAAAGAGAAGACCTTTGAAATGTATCTGGTTGATGACATCTTGCCAGGCTTGAAGGATGCGCAGACTTTAGGCCCGTCTTTAGCCTTTTCGGAGCGCTACCAGCTTTATTTTCAGCGACCGTTTTCAAGTCACTGGCAAAAGCGGATTAAAAATACAGAAATGCCCTTTGAGTCTTAAAAGGCATTTATACACCAAACGCATGTTAAAACGGTTTTTTAAAAAATAAATGTCCGTTACTTTTATTCCCCTTAATTCTGTATTATGATGTTTCATGTTTCGTCTTGCGCCTTGGATCGATGCAAGGCGCAAACTGCGAGAATGAGGACATTTTTTTTTAAAAAATTCAATTGAGGAAACGGTTCTTTAAATAATGAAAGGGTTTTGGCATATATGAATATGAAAAAATATAGACTGTTATCGTTATTTTTCGGGGTGTCTCTGCTTCTGCTCTCGGGATGCACAAGCAAGGAAAATCCTTTTCCTGATCATGAAGGTGGGAAGATATATCTAGGGCTGAAACATATGAATATCAGGTGCTCAGGATGTCATGGCGATTTAGGCGGCGGCGGAATGAGTGGACCTTCTCTCGTGAAGGCCATCAAAAAATTGAAGCCAGAGGAATTTGTCGCAACGGTTGTCAGTGGTCGTGGTGACATGCCTTCTTTTAACAAAAAATTGCAAGAGGAAGAGATTCTCCAGATCGTGGAATGGTTGAAGATGTTGCCTGAAGACTGAGATTAAAGTTCTGCATCGGTAGGCAGATATCGGGTGGGGGAAGTCGAACACTTCCTCCACCCTTTTTTTGATCGGTTTGTCCTGACTTAATCCACGTAGCTGATGACCCCTTTGTCTTCACCGGTGAGAGAACGAAAGAGGGTGTGAAATTCCTCATCCGATAGCTCTGGATTACGTAGTTTGTCTAGATTTTCCGGCGTGATTGGAACTTGCGCCTGAATGTCAAATGAAGAATTTCCAAATGCGGCATAATGGGCATAGAAACGAAATTCGGGCACCAGGTGTGTGACTCCGTTGTTGTAGTGAATGGCAAGCTCGATCATCATACGGCCGACATCTGCGGGAATGCGCTTTCCGAGCACGATATTTTTGGGTGGGTTTCCTGCTCGGAAATATTGAATCATGACCCGTTCGATTTTTTCTTCTTTGAGCAGTCGTTTAATGAAAGGGCCGTCCTTTTTCTTTTCCTTCATTAAAAACATTTCCACTTTGATTTCTTCCCGTGGCATGGGAATCATTGGTCCTGTGTGTTTTTTAAAATGCCGCTGGCCTTTTTCCTCTGGGGTTTCGGCAAGTCCTAAGTTTGGCGAGAGGGCGGAAGAGATCAGCAGGACGAAGCCTGTTACGATTGTTAAGATATGGGTTCTTTTTTTCACTGGGTTCTCCTTAATGGGTCTCTTTAATTGTGCTCTAAAATAAAATACTGTATGGTCACGCCAAATGTTCAGGTACCTACGCTCAAAGTGTTTATTTCGGCCTTCGTTTTTTAAGGCATCAGTCAAAATCGAGGTGAATTATAACAAAAAACCGAAATTTTTTAAAGAAGGGTCACGATTTCTTCTCTTGCTTGGCCTGCTTGCGGTGGGTCTGTTTTTCTTTAAGGCCTCTGGTCTTTCTGCAAAGCCCCTGTCGCGCGAGCTGCCTGTTCTACTTTCAATTGAGGCCTTGTTGAGCGACGAAAGCCAATACGATGGTCATCGGGTTGTGGTTTCAGGTCGTATTGAATCTTTGCGCTTTCAACAGGGGCGGATGGGAAGTCCCTACCTCAAAATTGTATTGTCTAACTTACCTGATGAAAAGGTCGCCCCGCAGACACTTGAGGTGATTACGCTCGATTTTCCAAAAGCACGCGCAGGGGATCAAGTCCTTGTCCAGGGCAATTATTATATCTCCTCTCAAAAAGTCGGACAGCACTTCGAGCATTTTATCGACGCCGATCTCATCGTTTTGGATGAATTTTAGGGGCATTTATTTTGGGTAAAGGAGGCCTTTTTGGCAAGTCCTGCTTTCATTGACACCTTCTAAACCCCTTTGTTATTCTAAGGAGATGAGGCTTCCTGTTCCTAAAGAAAGGTAAAACGTAATGAATAAATCAAAAAAGAGGGTTCGGGCCAAAGGCATGAGCGATCTTTTGATCGGTCAGTTTTTGCTTGCAGTTTTACTGTATTTTTCTGTGGCTTTTTATGAGTCTGCTCGAAACCTGACCCTTGTTGTGACCTTGCTGCTCTTGCTCGGAGTGCTTTATTTTTCATGGAAAGGGATGCGGGTGCTTTGGCTTAAAAAAAGCTAAACATGGGGCATAGGCATCACGTAAAAGCAGTACACTCCATCTCCACGCGCCACGCTGCGCGCTTGATCTTCGCCATCACGGCGAGATTGATTCCCCTGGTCGTTTAAGTACTGATTGATCCAAATTTTATTGGGCTATGGGCTTGACAGGTCTCGTGATGTGACTTTGCATATGCTCTTAAAAGAAACAGCGCCCTCCCTTAATAATACACGTAAAAATCAAATGCTTACTTTGAATTGCTTCAGGGGGTTCAGAATTTCTTTGGTCGAAAAAAGAGATTGAGACGCATTTGTGTGATATCATGGCGACCGCATTTGAACAGGTATTGACGAAATCAAATTCAAGTGGTCTTGATGTGCGCATGGCTGTCTTGATTATCGGTATCGAAAGGCTTTCAAAGGCCCATCATGACAAATATCTTTGAGCAAATCCAAGTTGAGGGACATGAGCAGGTTCTTATTTGTTCTGATCCGGCTTCCGGTCTTCGGGCATTGATTGCCATTCACAATACGACCCTAGGTCCTGCATTGGGGGGCTGTCGAATGTGGCCCTACGATTCTTTCGACGATGCCTTGTCAGATGTTTTAAGGCTCTCAAGGGCGATGAGCTACAAAGCCGCAGTCAGTGATCTGCCCCTGGGGGGTGGAAAAAGCGTGATTTGGGGCGATGCGGATAAAGAAAAAACACCCGCCTTGCTTGAAGCCTTTGCGAAGCAGGTCGAAAGTTTAGCTGGGCGTTATATTGTGGCCGAAGATGTGGGTATTACGGTCGATGATATTGAGACCATGCGTTGCATTACCCCACATGTTGCCGGGCATGCTTTGGCGCATGGCGGCAGCGGAGATCCTTCTCCTGCGACGGCTCACGGTGTTTTTTCAGGCATGCGTGCCTGCCTGGAAGAGGTTTATGGCGATGCATCGTTTAAGGGGAAACGTGTAGCGATTCAAGGATTGGGCAAAGTGGGAAGTGCTTTGGCCAAGTTGCTGCACGAAGCGGGTGCGACGCTTTATGTTTCTGATATGGATCCAGAACGTGTGGCCCATGCGATTCGTGACTACGGTGCAGATCCCATCCATGGACATGAAGTGTATCGTGTGGACTGCGATGTTTTTTCACCCTGTGCTTTAGGTGGAATCATCAATGAACGCAGTATCGAAAGCCTTTCATGCAAGATTATTGCGGGTGCGGCGAACAATCAACTCAAAACCCTGGATGTTGCCGATGAGTTGAAAAATCGCAACATCCTTTATGCCCCGGATTATGTTTTAAATGCGGGGGGCTTGATCAACATTGCCCAGGAATTAAAAGGCTATGGACAGGAACAGGCCTATGAAAAAATCAGCAAGATTTATGATCGCATGAAAGGGGTCTTTATCTTGGCCAAAAAAGAATCTATTTCAACGGCTGCGGCGGCTGAACGCCTTGCCGAGCTGCGACTTTATGCAAAATCAACAGATGTTTGATCAGACTTCAAAACCCAGTAGGGGGCGCGTTATAACGGCAATTCTGCTCTCCCTGTTTTTTATGCGGATGCCCGAATTGCTGCCGCTGTCTGGAAAGTGGATCGTTGTGGCGGCGATCCTGATTTTTTTTCTCGCCATTCAAGAGCAGAAAGGGATAAAAGGGGGCGTCATTGCGGCTTTGCTTTCATTTGCTTTTGCGGGCTTTGGTCAGTTGTATGTGAGACAGTATGCGAGAGGCATATTTTTTATAGTGGTCGCTGTCTTTTCGTATATGACGACAGACTATTCTGCAAAAGCATGGGTGCTTAATGTTGTTGTCTTTATCTTTGCCGCGGTTGATGCCTTTTCTTTTGGCAAGCGTGGCATTGGCATTGTCTGAAAACTAAAGTAGGGCTTTTTTCAGATCTTATCGTCCTGATCACTTTTGTTGTCCCCGTTATGGCGGGGTTTCACCTCTAAAAATCTTTCTCATTCTCTTTGGATGTCGCTCCATTTTCCGCCTCAGAGGTTTGTCTTTTCAGTCATTTCCGTTTCTAACATCCATTTCTTATGGTGGTATACTCAAGAGAGTCCCGGTTGTGTCAAGCGTGAGCTGAACCCTTCGAACAAGGAGAAGCCTAATGCCGCCGATTCATCATTTACAAAACAACAACACAAATGCTGCAATTTCCGAAGAGACGGTTCCTGAAGATCGTTATTGGGCCGGACGTAACATACCGGATTGCACGCAGCCTGAGATCAGTATCTTTGGTATTCCCTATGATGGTGCGGCTTGTTTTCGTGTTGGGGCGCGTGAAGGTCCAGCACGGATACGTAGACTTTCCGCTGAAATTCCTTCCGTCCTGGAAACGGGGGAAAGTTTTGCTTCCTTGGCGATTTGTGATGAAGGGGATCTCTTTTCCGGGGGAGATTTTGTCGCCGCACATTCTGAGATTGAGTCGGCCGTTTCAAAACGTCTGGGCCATGTCTTTTCCCTTGTATTGGGGGGAGATCACTCGGTTGTCATTCCTGTGCATCAGGCCGTCAATCGTTGTGCTTCTGAAGATGTTGGCATGATTTTTATTGATGCCCACGCCGATCTCTCCGACACCTTTCAGGGCTCTGCTTACTCAAATGCATGCCCGTTGCGACGCGCGATGGCACTGGAGCGATTTTCGCCGGAGCGTACGATTTTGGTGGGAACACGCTGTTTTGAACCTGCGGGACGAGACTTTATTGCGAGACACAAGATGAAGGTCTTTCCCGCCTACGAAGTCGCAGCGCGTGGCATGTCGGTTATTGCCGATGAAATAAGTACACGTTTTTCGAATCTTTCAAATGTCTATCTTTCCATCGATATTGACGTGCTCGATCCTGCTTTTGCACCCGGCACAGGGATTCCTGACGCCGGTGGTTTGAGTACACGAGATGTCATTACTTTAATTCGTCGTTTGAATGTCCTTCCTGTGGTGGGTGCAGATTTAGTCGAAGTTGCGCCGCCCCTGGATGTTTCAGACATCACCAGCTTTGCCGCACTCCGAATTATCACCGAAATTTTCGGCCTGGTGCAGCGGAGAGTGAAGGCCCATGAAAGAATTACTCTTTTATAGAGTCTTTTCAGGCTCGGAAAGGCGCTGAAGATGAAACAAAAAAAGCCAAAGAGGCCTCCGGGCCCAGAAGCCTTAAGTTGGGTGAGCCGCGATCACGCTGTGATCTCAAAGTCCGTGACGCGTGCTTACCCGCTTGTCGTCGCATCGGCCAAAGGTTGCCGTATGACGGATGTAGATGGATTTGAATATCTTGATTTTACCTCCGGCATTGCTGTGACTGCGAGTGGTCATTGTCATCCTAAAGTGGTTAAAGCCATTTGTGATCAAGCCAAAAAATTGATCCACATGTCGGGCACTGATTTTTATTATTCATCGGAGATTGAATTAGCCGAGGTCTTGTCTGCGCTTGCTCCGGGCCGAGTGAAAAAGAAGGTCTTTTTCACAAATTCGGGGGCAGAATCTGTTGAGGCTGCAATGAAACTGGCCCGTTATGCTACAAAACGCCCTTATTACCTGGCATTTTCAGGTGCATTTCACGGGAGAACCATGGGGGCACTCTCTCTCACGGGAAGCAAGGCGGCTCAAAAAAAAGCTTATGCCCCGCTTGTTTCAAGCGTAGTGCATGCGCCTTACCCCAATCCCTATCGTCCTCCGGCGGGTCTAAGTGCGGAGGACTGTGTTGATTTTACACTGGATTGGATCGAAGAGACGGCCTTTAAACATTTTCTCCCGGCAGAAGAAGTGGCCGCCATATTTGTCGAGGCGATTCAAGGTGAAGGGGGTTACATTGTTCCGCCTAAAGATTTCCTCAAAAAATTGGCAAAACTTGCGGCATCTTACGGTATTTTATTGGTTGTAGATGAGGTGCAAAGTGGGATGGGGCGCACGGGAAAGATGTTTGCGCATGCGCATTTTAATGTGGTACCCGATATCATGACACTCGCTAAAGGTATTGCTTCTGGTTTGCCCTTAGGTGCGATTGTTGCGAAAAGCAAAATTATGGATATTTGGGAGCCGGGCGCTCATGCCAATACCTTTGGTGGAAATCCCATTGCCTGTGAGGCGGCCCTTGCGACGATTTCACTTTTGGAAGATGGATTGATGGAGAATGCCCAAAAAATGGGGGACTTACTACAAAGCCGTCTGCGTGAGATGCAGAAAACCCATCGTTTGATGGGCGATGTGCGGGGCATGGGGCTGATGGTTGCGACCGAATTGGTAAAAGATCGGGAAACAAAAGCTTTGGCTGTGGCCGAGAGAGATGCCGTCGTCCAGGGTTGTTTTGAAAAAGGCTTGCTTGTTTTGGGCTGTGGTGAAAGTGCTGTTCGTTTTATGCCGCCGCTCACACTCAGCAAAAAAGAAGCCGAAGAAGGATTACATATTTTTGAAGCCGTCTTGAGTGAGGTTGAGAAGAATAAATTCTAGGTTTTATTTTTTCTTCAAAAACGTAATGATGGCGAGGAAAAGGACGAGCACCGAAATCGGGGCAAGCGAACTTGCGATGTTGACTAAATCAGGAATCTGAGAAATAATCATGCTGTGCCTCTAAAGCACGCCCATTTTACGGCGGGGCGTCCCCAAAAAAAATTGACTTGCGAGAAGCATCTTGCTTCAAAAATGCGCTGACTTTGTCAGCGCATTTTTGATTTTTTACCAGGTAATGACGCGTCCACATTCGGTGATCAAACGAGCCATTCCGGTATAGTTAATTGATAGGTATGGGCTCTCTGCGCCGCGTGCGCTCAAATCTTCATGACAGACATAGGTTTCTTCTGGAAGTATTTCTGTTGTCAATACGCCATCCTGAATGAGCAGTAGAGCTGTCGGCCATTTTCCGGACTCATCTGTAATGGCCGCTAGGGCAAAAGGGTCGTTTATTTTCCTCATGATATGAAGTGTCTTCATCGAAAAGGGATCACCACGTCTGCATCTCGAATCATTTGAAAGACCTCGGTTTTAGGAAGCGCATGTGTCATCGGAGGGACGCGTGTTATTTTTCGCGCCCGCATGTCATCGGCATCCACCGAGAGTGTAATGCCAATGTCTTCAAATACCGTGATGAAATCATAGAGGGAGGGTCTGCTGATTTTATCTCCCTGTAAGGGGTTCAAGTGATAGGCCCCGTCTTGAACCAGTAAAAAGTGGATTTGATTCTCTGCAAGTGTTAAGCCGATGCCCATGCGAAAGGCTTCGCTGGTCGCTAAGGTATTAAACGGCCCATCTTGAATAAGGACAAGCACTGTTTTTCCCTCGGGTGGTTTCATGGTTTAATCAGGGCGTCCTTATGTTCCGAAAGAGAGGAAACGATCTGAGTCTGCGACGATCTTCGCCAGCGTATGTTGAGACAACCATTCTGCCCCGCTGAGGGTTTCGCTTTCAGAAATACCGCGTTTTTCTGCAGACTGCGTGCAAATGGAAACGCGCATTTGTTTTGAGAGCAAGTTCTCTAGTTTCGCTACGATGCCGATCTTGTTTTTTTTTACAATATGAAAAATGCCATCATCCATTAGAAAAAGATGGACTTCGTGGGATGCTGCGAGAAAGGCCTCTGTTAGCGCAAAGACGGTATGACCATTTTGATGCTCAGGACCCGTGCTCATCAAGATACCAACCTTCAATGCAAGATCCCTTTATGATCAATCATCAAATGTTTATCATAGGAATTTTAGCTTGTCAATTAAGGCGCCGTCAGGGGATAGAATAAAAAAGCTGTAAACGATGTGTAAATGACGCCGTGACTGTAGATGATGCTTGCGATATAATGGGCCTTGTGTTTGCGCGACTGGGTGAAGATAAAATGGATAGGATTTAGGTTGGTTTTGAATCTATTTCAGAAAAAAATGTTTAGATTTTTAAATGTGTTTTTGTTGGTTGTTTTGCTGGGCTTTCCCCTTGTGGTGCGAGCAAAAGTACCGCTGCATCATGTTTTAGAGGTGAGTCTCTCTCCGGCGACAGGTGAATTACAGGTGCTTGATCGCATCACGCTTCCTGAAAGCCTGCAAGTCGATGAGGCGGGGCGTTATCACTTTAGGCTGCATGCGGATTTTGTATTGCGGGCGGTGACTGCGGGTGTACGAATTGAACGTCTCCCTAAAAAAACAGAACCGCTTAGGCCGGAAGTGCCTGTATCGACAGAAGGCCTTGAAGTCGAATTTTCACTTGCGGTGGCCTCAGTCGCACCCTCGGCTCACTATGTCATGACACTTCCGATTGGGCTTAAGACCTTCGTATTAAGTTATAAAGGCATCGTCCAGCATCTCCCTGCGGGTGGAGACCCGGTTTCGGGAGAGGGGGCAGATACACCTGGTCTCATTTCTGATTCTGGGGTTTTCCTTTCGGGAAAAAGCCTGTGGTATCCCCAATTTGATCAAGGCTTGATGACTTTTTCGCTGGAGATCGCTTTGCCTGAAACATGGCATGTGGTAACACAGGGCGAGCGCACACGAAATGAAGTGGCTCGTGGTATACGGAAAATCCGTTGGTATGCACCTGAACCGCAGCAGGAAATTTTTCTGCTGGGCGGTGAATGGACAGAATACCGACGGCGTGATGGGCGTATTGAGATTTTTGCCTATCTCAGCACACCGGATCAGGTTTTGGCCAATCGTTATTTAAAGGCCACCGAGCAGTATCTCGAAATGTATCAAAAGCTCTTAGGCCCCTACCCCTATAAAAAGTTTGCGGTGCTCGAAAATTTTTGGGAGACCCGTTACGGCATGCCCTCTTTTACGGTGATGGGTTCAAAGGCACTACGTCTTCCACAGACATTAAAGACCACATATCCCCATGCGCTATTGCGTAACTGGTGGGGAAATGGTGTTTATGTGGACGAGGCAGAGGGCAATTGGGGGGAAGGCCTCAGGGCTTATCTTGTTGATTACCTCTTTGCCGAGCAAGAAGGTAAGGCCCAGGAAATGCGTTTGTCTGCTTTACAGCAGTATGCAAAGACAATCGGCATCGTTCAGGATTTCCCCTTGGCTTTGTCTCAGTCGAAGGATGATGCCCTTTCTCATTCCATTGCTCAAACAAAAGGTTTGTTTCTTTTTCACATGTTCCGACAGATCTTGGGGGATCGTGTTTTTATTGAAGCCTTGCGCACCTTTTTTTACGAAAACCGTTTTAAGCGCACTTCTTTTTTAGCACTCAGTCAGGCATTTAGTCAGGCTGCAGAGCGAGATCTGGGGCCTGAGTTGATGCAGTGGGTTGAACGGGCAGGTGCGCCTCGTCTTCGACTTAGAAATATTCGCTCCGAAAAAACAGAAGAAGGATATCTTCTAAATGCTAGTTTGCAGCAACGGCAGGCAGGCCCGGCCTATCATCTTCATGTCCCGATTTCCATTAGCCTTCATGGAAAAAAAGAGACCTTTCAGACCACACTTGAAATGTCTGAAAAATCTTTGGAAATCGCGCTTGTTTTGCCTGAGCGTCCTATCCGTCTGAAGGTCGATCCAGAATATGATTTGTTTCGTCGTCTGCACCCGGCTGAAATGCCTCCGACATTGGCAAAGGCTTTTTCGGCAGAATCGACGGTGATTTTATTGCCTTCCAGTGCCCCGATTCCTCAGCGGCGTGCTTATGAAGCACTCGCAAAAACGCTGCAAGCCGCCCAGCCGGAGCAGATTGAAATCGGATGGGACAATGAATATAAAGGCTTGCCGGATGACCGTTCCATTTGGCTCTTTGGTTGGGAAAACCGTTTTCAACGTACGATTCTCAAACAACTGCAGCGTTTCGGGGTTTCGGCCAACAGTGCGATGACACGCATCGGAGATATTCAAATTCCGCGTCGAGGTTTCAGTCTTGTTTTGACAGGACGGCATCCTAAAAAAGCAAGATATGCTTTAAGCTGGCTTGCAAGTGATCGTGTGGCTGCCATCCCAAAGTTGGCTCAAAAGCTTTCCGATTATTCCGATTATGGTTATCTTGGTTTTGCAGGAGATGCGCTCAAAAATATTGAGAAAGGGCGATGGCCTGCCGTGGGTTCTCCGATGTCTATCCGCATCAAGCAGGGAGATGGTCGTTGGATTAAAGAAACCCCGACGACACTCGTCGCACGCAAAGCGCTAACGACGGCCTCGCCACTTTTCTCAGAAGAGCGGATGCGCCAGGATATTGCGGCGCTTTCGAATGATCGTTTAAAGGGCCGAGGTTTTGGTACTCCGGAGCTTGATCGTGCGGCGGAATATATTGCCTCGGAGTTTCGTAAGATCGGTTTAAAGCCTGCCGAAGGCCAAGGCCGTAGTTTTCTACAGCAATGGCGTGAAGAAGGCGGTGGTGTAAGCAGTGGCGTGAGCTTAAAAAATGTGGTTTCGATTTTGCCGGGGACGGCAGCGGGTTTAAGTCATGAGTTGATTGTCGTTGGTGCACACTATGATCATCTGGGTTTTGGTTGGCCACGTGCGCATCGGGGAGAGGAAGGCATGCTTCATCCAGGCGCAAATGGCAATGCCAGCGGTGTGGCGCTTTTATTGGAACTCGCCCGCTTACTCAAAGAAGATGTGCCTCTCAGGCGGTCGGTTCTTTTTGTTGCCTTTACTTCTAAAGAAGTGGGTCTTTTGGGCTCAGCACATTTGGCCTCGCAGCAAGCGGGTCTACTTCGAGGCCGTATGCGTGCGATGGTTAATCTGGATACGGTGGGGGCCTTGCGTGATAATCGCTTGTTTGTATTGGGTGCGGGTTCATCACGAGAATGGCCGCCGATGTTACGCCGTATCGCTGTGAATACAGGGCTTGAAATTGTCAGCTCTGCCTCAACATTTGGCAGCAGTGACCATATGAGTTTCATCAATGTGGGTGTTCCTGCCATTCAAATTTTTACAGGGATGACGACTGATATTGATCGGCCCAGTGATACTTTAGACAAAATAGATCTTCCCGGTATGGTCACTGTGGGGCGGGTTGTGAAAGAATTGATTCAAAATTTGGCGGATCGGCCCACGCCGCTTTCTGTTGTCCCACTCCAAAAGGAGGTGCCGACCTTGATTTGGGAGCGGCGTGATCGATAACGGAACGCCATGTCTTCAAAAGTCGAAATAGTATTTGACCGAAGGTTTTATGATGACTGATAATCAAGGTTGCTCATGAGAACCCGATGAGAGGTGAATATGGATTTTGTTGATGAGCAGAACGATGCAGGTGAGTTCGTGCGTCAGGAAGATGTCTTTCGGTCTTGGGTCACTTGTGATGGAAGCTCAGCGTATCCAGCTGAGCCCAATCGTTATCATCTCTATGTTTCGCTGGCCTGTCCTTGGGCGCACCGTACCGTCATTGTTCGTAAATTGAAGAAGCTTGAATCCGTGATCGGAATGACCGTGCTTGATCCCATTCGCGATGAACGGGGCTGGGCTTTTCGCGAGGGTGAAGGTTGTACTGAAGACCCCATCAATCAGTTCACATATTTAAGCGAGGCTTATATTTCGAGTGAGCCTGGGTTTAGGGGGCGTGTGACCGTCCCTGTGCTTTGGGATAAAAAAACGGCGCGCATTCTGAATAATTCCGAAGATGATATTACGCGGATGTTCAACAGTGCTTTTAACGCATTGACCCAAAGTACACTGGATATTTACCCTGAAGCATTACGTTTTGAAATGGATCCCTTAATCCAGGTGGTCTATGAAAAAATCAACAATGGGGTCTATAAAGCGGGTTTTTCGACCACTCAAGTGGTTTATGAAAAAGAGGTCACGCTGCTTTTTGAGACTCTGGATCAACTCGAAAACCGTCTTTCAAAACAACGTTATTTGCTTGGAAGTCAGTTGTGTGAAGTCGACTTGCGGCTTTTTCCCACCCTGATTCGTTTTGATCTTGTTTACCATGGTCACTTTAAATGTAATCTTCGTCGTATTCTGGATTACCCTAATCTTTACAACTACATGAAGGATATTTACCAGCAAGCACATATTGCGGAAACCGTGAATTTTGACCATATTAAACGCCATTATTACGTGACACATACAGAGATCAATCCGACACAAATTGTTCCACTGGGGCCAGTATTGGATTTGAATACACCCCATGGTCGGGAGAAATTGACTTAATTTTAATCAGAGATTCCTAAAATAAGGAGTATTGTATGTCTGAAGCACAATTTTCAGTCGCAGGAAAGGTCGCATTTGTGAGTGGGGCGAACAGAGGTATTGGGAAAGCGATTGCCATTGAATTGCTCGAAAAAGGGGCAAAACGAGTTTACGCAGGGGCAAGAGATGTGCGTTCTTTAAATAATTTAATATCTCACTATGTTGAACGATTGGTGCCGATTGAATTAGATGTCACGGATGCGTCTTCTATTGCGCGTGCTGCGGAAGCGGCGCGTGATGTGCAAATTCTTGTGAATAATGCGGGGGTCTTGCATGTGGGTGGTTTTTTTTCAAAAGATGCCGAAGAAAACATGCAGCAGGATTTTGATGTGAATGTCTGGGGCTTGCTCAAGCTCTCACGGGCTTTTGTTGAGATATTAAAAAATAATCACCCCGGCGCTATCGTTAATATTTCGTCGGTTGCAGGACTGGGAAATATGCCCATGATCGGAGGCTATTCGGCTTCAAAAGCGGCAGTGCACAGTATGACGCAAGGCATGCGTGGTGAATTGGCCCAAGAGGGTGTTTTGGTGATGGGCGTCTACCCTGGCCCCATTGACACGGATATGGCGAAGAGTTTTGAAATGGAAAAAGATTCATCAGCCAATGTCGCGAAAGACCTTGTTCAGGCACTGCTCACGGGAGAAGAAGACGTTTTCCCTGATATGATGTCGAAACAAATTGGAAAAACCTACGCGGGCAGCCCGAAGGCGATTGAAAAGGCTTTTGGCGAATATCGAGGATAAAGAGAAAATCTAGGGATTGGGTGGTTTTTTCGGTACGGATATTTTTTTATAGCCCTCTGGAATTTCAAAAAGAGTGGGGTCTAGCTTTTGTACCTTGACATTGGCCAGTTGTAGCAGCAGGTGTTGGTTGTTACTAAAAAACTCCTGACGGATGGGGGCATTGTCGAATTCAATGGCTTCCCAGACGAGCCCACTCCTTCTTGATCCGTCGCTTTCTTTCCAAGAGAGTTTAAACTTATTGGTCATGATGCCTGCAACAGGCTCCTTTGCGAGGAAGACTTTTTCATAGTCTTGTTTTGATTCGCTCGTAAAGTCCCCAGGAGAACCCAAGTGATGCGATTCCGTATACATCTTTTCATCAGGCATCAAGTCCCAGGAAATGGGTTGCTCTCTGTCTCCGCGTGAGATGTTGATTGAGCGTCGTCCCGCAATGACGACCTCCATACGCAGTTTCTTTTTTTGAGAATAGATTTTCGCTGAAAAAATTCGGGGGTTTGCGCCAATTTCACCTTGAGAAATAGTCACAAATTGGTCTGCAATGTAGTCGGCTAAGACCTGTTGTGGTGTAAAAATAAAGAGGAATGCGGATAATAATGCGGAATAAATGCTCATTTTTATCATGATTCTTTCCAAAATAGTAAAGAGAAACTATAGCATTATTTGTTTCGAGTCGGCAATATTGAAGGCATAATGGTTTCTTTTTTGAATCATTTTAAAATTCATAAACGCGTAGAATTTTTTTCATATTCTGATTTTATCTGAGGTAAATCTGATGGTGTCTCGTAGTACAAAAATTGTCGCGACCTTTGGCCCTTCCGTTACATCACCCGAAGTATTGCTCCGTTTTTTGAAGACCGGGGTGAACGTGGTGCGTCTGAATTTTTCGCATGGGAGCCAAAAATCACATGGAGAAAATATTGCGCTGATTCGAGAAATATCAAATAAAATAGCTGAGCCGATTGCGATTCTTCAGGATTTGCAAGGGCCAAAAGTCCGAATAGGACGCTTAAAAGAGGCGTCCTATCTTCTTAGGCGAAATGCTTCGTTTAAACTTTTAAAGGATCCCAGCACTCTAGGGACAGAATTTGCCGCTTCTGTGGATTATCCCGTGTTGTACAAAAAGGTCAAACCTGGAGATACAATCTTAATCAATGATGGAAATATTGTTTTAAAAGTACAGGCGATTCAGCGCGGAGTCATTGACTGTCGCGTCATTGAAGGGGGTGTTTTAGAGGCCAATAAGGGTGTGAATGTCCCTGGGCGTGTTTTGGGTTTTCCCGTATTGACTGAGAAAGATCGAAGTGATCTGGCTTTTGGTTTAAAGCAGGGTGTGGATTATATTGCACTTTCGATGGTGCGCGAGGCAAAGGATGTATTGGAGGTTAAAAAAATCATTAAAAAGGCTGGATGTGCAACCCCGGTCATTGCGAAACTTGAGCAGGCGACGGCGATAGACCATCTTGCAGGCATTATGGCTGTATCCGATGGGATTATGGTGGCGCGGGGTGATTTGGGGGTGGAAATTCCTTTGGAGCAGGTGCCCCTGCTTCAGAAAAAAATGATCAAAATGGCGAATGAAGCAGGTATTCCCGTTATTACAGCGACGCAGATGTTGGAATCAATGATAGAAAAAACACGCCCGACACGGGCTGAGGCTTCTGATGTCGCGAATGCGATTTTTGATGGCACAGATGCCGTCATGCTTTCAGGGGAGACGGCATCTGGAAAGTACCCTTTGCACGCGGTGAAAATCATGTCGCGTATTATTGTGGCGGCTGAAAAAGAATATTTACCCGACAGAAAAGGGCTTAAAAAAGGGCTTGTTGGGATTCCAGAAGCGGTGAGTCAAACGGTGTGTGTTTTGTCAGGGCAAATGGGTGCGAAGCATATCGTGACCTCGACGCTTTCAGGGGGGTCGGCGCTCCGTCTCTCAAAGTTTCGTCCAAAAGTTCCAATATTAGCCTTCACACCTCAGCCAGAAATTGCTCGCCGCATGAGTCTTTATTGGGGTATTTTCCCCCACGAGATGCCTCTGCTGAAACCAGAAGAAACCCTTTTTGAGGCAATGATTCAGCAGGTTCGGATAAAAAAACTGGCAAAAAAAGGGGATTTGCTTGTGATGGTCTCCCAATCTCCCAACCGTGTGTCTAAAACGCAGCCGATTCCCCCAACGGATTCCATCAAAATTCATCAAATGTAGGGCGCAGGCTTTCGTTTTGGAGATGCACATAAAAAAAGCCCCGAGACGCACATCTTGGGGCTTTTTTTGAAACGATGAAAACTAGGCTTTTACGACATTAGCCGCCTGTGGTCCCTTTTCGCCAGAGCTGACCTCAAATTCAACCTCTTCGCCTTCTTCAAGCGATTTGAAGCCTTCTCCCTGAATTGCTGTAAAGTGAACGAAGATATCATTTCCATCTTCTTGGGTGATAAATCCGAAACCTTTGCTGGCGTTGAACCACTTGACACGACCTTTGACCATTTCTGTATTCCTCCTGTTTACGAGTATTGCTTGCATTTTCTGCTGGGTTTTCCCAAGGAACCACGATCTGAACCGAGAGTGAAATCCGCCTGGCTACAAATACTTTCGGGCGAAAATGACACGACCTACGACAGTATTGCAAGCAAGAATATTTGAACGGCTGGATACTATAATATTGTCAGAAAGAGTGTCAAGCCATTTAAAGGCTATACCGAATCAGGCCATTTTGTGCTTATAGGCCGTGTGAAGGGGGCGCTTGTCGGAATATCAAGAGAGGGCGGGAACCTGGGTGAGGTGAGATAAGGCCTCAAGCAGTGTTTTGACGGATTTGAAACGTTTCTCTTGTTGTTTTTCGAGGCATTTTAGGATGATCGTATCCAAGGAACTTGGAATATCGGATTTGAGCATTTTAGGGGGCGTGGGAGGGGTATGTAGGTGTTGATAATAAATATCTCCTTTTGAAAAGGGTGGGCGGTTTGTCAGCATCCGGTAGAAGGTACAGCCCAATGAATAGATATCAGAAGCCATATCAACCTTTTCTCCGACGATTTGTTCGGGGGACATATAGAGTGGTGTGCCCTTGATCGTTGTTTTTTCTTGCATCCCCTCAGTCATCATTTTAGCCAGACCAAAATCCATAATTTTGACGGTACGATCCTTGAGTAACATGACATTTGCAGGTTTTAAGTCCCTGTGGATGACCTGACGCTCATGCGCATAGATAACACCACGGCAAATTGATTTCATAATTTCGACCCGTTCGTTTAGCGGGGATTTATAGCGTTCCAAATAATGTTTTAAGCTAATGCCATCGATAAATTCCATCGTGATGTAGATATCATCTGCATTTTTTCCCGTATCAAAAATAGTGACGATATTGGGGTGATTTAGGGCCGCCGCGATGCGGGCTTCTTGCAGGAAATTTTGAAGCACAGCGGCATTTTCCCGTATGGATTGTGGGAGGATCTTATAGGCCACCTGTCGTTTTAAAATGGCATCTTCTGCGAGGTAAACGACACCCATTCCCCCCTGACCAATTTTACGAATCATTTTATAGCGTGTGGGTGTGTTGGGGGCCGAATTCGCTATTTTAATCGAATCTTCCGATTCTATTTTATTTTGTTGTTCCTTTATTTCTTTCAAGGTTTTTTTGAGCAAAGCACTCCGTTGTTTGGCATCTCTGTAGTTGTAGTCTTTTTGTAGAATGGCCGCATAGAGTGCTTCTGCTTCTTTAAAGGATTTTTCTGATTCGTGTAGCGTGGCCAGACGATAATAAACTTCGATATTTTTATCCGAGACGGGGTATTTTGCGATGATCTTGTGCAAACAGTCTTTTGCGGCAGAAACCATACCCCGTTCAAGCAGTAGCTCCCCTAGTAGGACAGAGGCTGAGAAAAAATCCTGGGAATCCGGGTTTACTTTCTGCAAATAAGAGATACAGCGATCCAGATGTCCTTCTTGTTTGAGTAAAAGGGCTGCCGCATAATAGTCTCCGATCAATTCCTGCATTTGCGCGGCACGGTCAAACTTTTTCATCTTGACGTAAAGTTCAGCGGCTTCTTCGAGGCGTCCCCCTCGTTCAAGTGATTTTGCGGCTGCGTCTAGATTTCCATTGGCGAGAAAGAGGTCTGCTGATCTGTGATAATCTCCGGCGTGCTGGTACATTTCGGCCGCGCCTGTGGTATCTCCTGCCTTGCCATACATTTCTGCGGCCTCGACCCAACTTTCACCGAGTTCAAACGCTTTTGCAGCTTCCAGTAAGTCACCTTCTTCTTGGTATTTTTTTGCCATGATCCAATGCCCCTGTTTTTCATCCCCCATGGCATCATAGATTTTGGCCGCTTTTTCGAAAAGGTGTGCAGCCAGATAGAATTGTGCTGCTTTCTCGATCTCACCGGCATGGACGGCTGCATCAGCGGCCTGCTCTGGAAAATCTGCGTTAGAAAAGATGTTCATGGCCTTTCGAAAACGCTTGATTTTTACGTAGAGCGTTCCGCTTTCAAATGCAGCCTGCTTGACTTGTTGTTGTTTTTCAATTGAGTGGTTGGATGAAACCACTTTTTGTTTTAAAAAATAGGCTTCGTATTTTTCGGCGGCACGTTCATAGTCTTCGGACAGCTTGTAAAGATGAGCCGATTTTAATTGTTTGCCAAATTTTTCATATTGTGTGGCTGCTTTTTTATATTCTCGGCCCTTTTCGTACATTTCTGCAGCCAGAATGTTTTTGTTACACGAAAGATAAGATTCGGCAGCTTGCAGGTAATTTCCGCCCCGCTGATACATGATTGCTGATTTTTCTAAATCACCGGACAAACGATAAAATTGTGCTGCATCGTCCCATTGTTTAAGATGTTCATGCACCCGTCCGACTTCCTGAAAAGCTCTTACGGATTTGTAGGCGTCGATCGCTTGCTGGTAATCTTGAGCCTGCTCGTAGAGTTCTCCCGCCATGAGGGGATCTCCTGATCGTGCCGCTCGCATGATATTTCTAGAGGAGCTGAGCGAGCTTTCGAGTTGCATGACACGGTATTTTTTAAACAGTGAATATCCCCAAAACATTAGGACAATCAAAAAAAAGTATGCAATGATTGTGGTCGGAGACAAATTTTGTAGGTAGTTTTCTGCAAGCGGAAGGACGGATAGCAGTGGCGAAAGCAGGTCGTCCTGTACGCTTTCAAAATTCATGATCCTGCAACAACTTTTAAGCGGACATCACCCAAGCGAATGATGTCATGAAGGCTGAGTGCTTTTCTGTCGGCTGGTTCATCATTGACAAAAATACCGTTTGTGCTGTGGTTATCACGAATAAAGAGACCGTCTTTTCCCCAAGCCAATTCCGCATGAAAACGAGAGACTTGTGGGTCATTTAAGCGGACGGAGACGTTTCCTCTTCCCAGGGAGACGGGTTCCTGAGAAAATCGTATCAAAAAGCCCGCCCGACTGCCGTCGAGTACCTTGACCCATAGTGGGAATGTTTCATTTTTTTTGGACGTGCTTGGCGCTTCACTCTTTTTATCTTGATTTCTGTTTTCTTGGATTTCCGTACTCACTTTTTCTGAGGGTTGTTGTGGGTCTTGACTCTTGTCAAGCAGGGGAGATTTCAGGTCGGGGGGGGGATGGGTGTCATTCTCGTCTCGTGTTGGTGTTGCGCGTAGGATGATTTGCTCTGCCGTATCATGGTCGTTTGCGGCTGAAATGTCTGTTTTGTCAAAAAGCGCTATACGCAGTACCTTGTTTTGTTTACCTGCCTCAAGGATTTGCTCTTTTAGCTTGCATGAAGAGGTTTTTCCCGCCTGTTTTTCAGGGTAAGTATCACGCACATTGCCATTCAGAAAATAAAAGAGTTGAATCGTTTTATTTTCTCTGAAAACGAGGATGGCTTCTTGTTCTTGTTTTTTGATCTTTCCCAGTAGCTGTTCGAGGTCAGTAAGCGTCGGGTTGTCAATCAGACTCGGATGAGATTGGCATAAAACGAGGAGACATTTAAATAAGACAGGGCTAAGCTGATAAAGCGTGACCTGCGCTTCATATTGGCGGGCTTCTTTGAAAAGATCTGAAAAGAGTAGAGGCCTGCTGTGATCCGCGTCAAGGCAATACAATGCGTACAGTTTGTCCTCAAGGATGAAAAGGGCTTTTGTGTCATCCCCTTCTTCAATGAGCAAAACGGCTGTACTCAGGTCTTCTGTTTGTCTGATGGTGCTCAGTAAGGTCGTGATGCTTTCTGAGCGTTTGAATGCGCTAGAGAAGACCTTGTTTCCTTTATAAATGAGATCTATAAACACAATAAAAAGTGTATTTTATAAGTGATTTCTTGTCAAACAAGGCCCCGAAAACAGAGATGTCCAGAACGGGCGTATTTCGAGAAGGCCACCCAAAAAAAGAAGTGGTACAGTTTGAATTTGTGGGTCTGAATCAGAGGTTCCCTAAAAAGGAAAGGCTTATTGCTTGTTTTCTATTTCTCCAAAACGTGCAGAGAGGAATCGACTTGCTTTTTCCAAAATGGAACGCTCACTGTTGTGGGTGAGCATTTTTAAACCCTCTTCTAGGGGGACCCAACGGGCTTCATCGACTTCGTCATCATGATCACAGACATTCCCACTGAGATATTCGAGTAGGAAGAAATGAACGGTTTTGAATATTTTCATTTCTTCCTGACGTGAATAAAACCAGTACTGAATCTGGCCAATTTTTTCTAATATTTTTCCGTGTGTCCCCGTCTCTTCCCGGATTTCTCGTAGAGCTGTTTCTGGGAGGGTTTCCCCTTGTTCGACAGAACCCTTGGGCAGACACCAAATGAGTTTGCCTTTTAGGTTGTGATGACAGATGAGGATGACCCGTGGATGCTCGTCTGTGATTTTATAAACAACACCTCCAGAGGAAGTATGTTTCCTGGTTCTCATGATGTTATAGCCTGTTGTAGAAGGGTGTTAAATTTTTCGCTAAAAAACCTAATTGAGCAGAATACTACCATCTACACAAGAAAATGAACAGCCCTTTTTGAGCAGGGATTTAAACGGAGTACAAAGGTTTTTTATGAGTTTTAGGGGGAAGGTGTGGGCATCTGAGAGAGCTTGTTGCGAAGCAAAAAATCGGCCAAGACAAGGGCCATCATGGCCTCTGCAATGGGGACAGCGCGTATGCCGACACAGGGGTCGTGGCGTCCTTTTGTGACTATTTTTGCAGATTGTCCCTGGGTGTTGATGGTTTCTTGCGCGATTGAAATTGAGGAGGTCGGCTTTAAGGCCAAGCGCAGAACGATGTCGTCGCCGTTACTAATGCCACCCAAGATGCCACCCGCGTGATTTGAGCGAAAGCCTTCGGGGCTTATCTCATCACAATTCTCACTGCCTTTCATTGAAACCACTCGAAATCCTGCGCCGATTTCAACTCCTTTAACGGCATTGATAGACATCATCGCAGCTGCCAAGACCGCATCTAGTTTGTCAAAAACGGGTTCTCCTAATCCTGCGGATACCCTCTGAGCCACGACTTCGACCAGAGCTCCGATGGAATCATGTTTGGACTGGGCTTTGCGAATTTCGGCTTCCATTTTTGTGACTGCATCTGCATCGGGACAAAAAAGTATATTTTGTGCGATTTGCGCGAAATCGACCTTTGAGATTTTTTCATTGCCAATTTGGCTTACGTAGGCTGTGATTTTAATCCCGTAAGCTGAGAGCAGTTTACGAGCAATGGCTCCCGCTGCGACACGTGCAACGGTTTCCCGTGCGGAGGCACGCCCACCGCCACGATAGTCCCGGTGACCATATTTCTTAAAATAGGTGTAATCGGCGTGTCCCGGACGGAAGAGGTCTTTTATTGCACTGTAATCTCTCGATTTTTGATCTTCATTGTGAATGATAAAACCGATAGGTGTGCCTGTGGTTTTTCCCTCGAAGACGCCAGAAAGGATTTGAACGGTGTCGGATTCTTTTCGTTGGCTTTGATAGCGATTTTGCCCCGGCCGTCGCCGATCAAGATCTTTTTGTATCTCGGCTTCTGTAATGGCTAGCCCAGCGGGACAGCCATCCACAATGCCACCGAGTGCAAGGCCATGACTTTCTCCAAAGGTGGTCAGCTTAAAGACTTGACCCAGTGTATTTCCTGCCATTCTAGACCGTATTTTCGCTTTTTAAGCTGCTTTTTTTGTTGCACATTCTGGGCAGCATTTTTTGCCGGAGGCTTCTGTTAGTAGGGCTTCATCGGTATGTTCTCCGCAAATGTCACAGGCGGCTGCCGGATATTTTCCGGATATTTTAGGCGCGGGGAGGACGATATGGGAGACTTGAAACAGCTCTGATTCGGGTGCTGAGAGAATTTTATCGATGGCTTCTTTTGTGAGTCGTTCCAGTGTTGTTTTTTGTTCTGCCGTTGCGTCCGGTTTTTTGACGGCTTTTCTGAGCGCACGAAATTCCGTGTGGTCAAAGCTGTCCCAGTATCGGCAGTAGGCCCGTACGCTGTTTCCCGTCTTTGTATTTTGCAGAATATAGACTGGTTTTCCCACCTGAGTTAGGATGAGGTTGCGTTTTCCAAAGGTACACCCCGTGATTTCCTGAATCGCGTCCAAGGCACATGTTTGATTGCCCACGAGCGCAACCACCTCTTTCATGTTTTTTAATTCGTCGCCCATTTCGCGGACGAGTATCTCGGCAGCGCGATAGCCCACAGCGATATCGAGACAGAGATGGCGGTGGAAATCAACAGCGTCCTGAAATACTTTTTTCATTTGTGTGTCCTCCTGAATTGAGACAAGGAAGTTCTAATGAATGTGCCCATCGGTTTTCAAGGCAAGATTCATCAATCCTAAGTATGGCAGAAAATAAAGTGGATTTGTGCGTGATAATAGCATAAGGCCTTGTTGGAATAAAATCTATTCCCTGGGCCAAAAAATTAAACACAGACTTATTCAGGGCTTCCCCTAATATCCTCGAAAGGAAAGAGTGAGCGTATTTGATTTAATCATGAAGGGAGATGATGTAACGTTGATTGACATAAATGACAGATTTTGGCTGAAAGAAGCGGAGAAAAGTAAATGGGAGATTTGCGTAGTCTTTCACACGACCGAAGCGACCGTCCTGAAGGGAGATGTAGACATCGCCCTCGACAGGCGCTCCAATACTCAATTGGGCACAAATTGTGTAGCTGCTTCCCATTTTCATTACTTCATCCAATTCCTCTTCTGGGTCAATTCTAGCCTGGATGAGATGGTTTAGGTTGATGAGTTCAATGCCTTTTTCTGTTTTGATCGGAATAAATTGTTCGTCGCCGTTGAGTAAGTCGCCCAAATTCTGGGGCCCGGAGTGTGCTAGATCATGCAAGCTTAGAAAAACATATCCCTCAATTTTGCTTTGGTCAGAGAGCAGAAAAGAAACACTTCGAATTGCTTTTTCGATTTTATGGTCATTCACTCGAAAGACCTCCTTGGTTTGGAAGCGGAAAGAGTGCTTTGTTGGCCGAAAACTTATGCGCTTCTTCAACCGTAACCCGTTTTTTGTTGAGCAAATTTTGTAAGGCCTGATCCATGAGCTGCATTCCTTCTTTTTTCCCCGTTTGAATGACAGAAGGGATTTGAAAGGTTTTTCCTTCACGAATCAGATTTGAAACCGCGTGTGTGACATAAAGGATTTCCAGTGCCGCCGCACGTTTTCCGTCCACAGTTTTGAGCAATTGTTGAGCGATAACCCCTCTGAGTGATTCTGAAAGCATGGCGCGGATTTGTTCTTGCTGATTTGTGGGAAAGACATTGATGATGCGGTCCACGGTTTTTGCGGCGCTACTGGTATGAAGTGTTCCAAAAACAAGGTGTCCCGTTTCTGCGGCGGTAATGGCCAACTCGATGGTTTCCAAGTCCCTCATTTCCCCAACCAAAATAATATCGGGATCTTCACGCAAGGCCGCTTTCAGGGCCGAGGCAAAGGAGAGCGTGTGTCGTCCGACTTCTCGTTGGTTAATCAAGCTTTTTCGGCTTTGATGGACAAATTCGATCGGGTCTTCCACGGTGAGAATATGTTCTTTTTGTGTTCGATTGATGTGGTCGATGAGTGCTGCGAGCGTTGTGGATTTTCCACTGCCTGTTGGCCCGGTGACTAAGACCAAGCCTTTTTTGAGCTGAGTAAAACGCAATACGGCTTCGGGGAGTTTTAGTTGTTCAACCGTTAAAATCGTTGTTGGAATCAGACGGAAAACAGCACTCATACCAAGCCGTCCACAAAAGATGTTTGCACGAAAGCGTGATTCTAAGGCGGTCACTTCATAAGCAAAATCAAGGTCACGTGTTTTTTCAAACTGTTTGTTTTGTGATTCAGACATCATTTCCTTCAGTAAGGTCTGAATCTGGCTGTGTGAGAGGGGTTTTTCCAAGACGGGGGTTAGTTCTCCTGCGGCTCGCATGAGCGGCGGGTTTTCAGGGGAAAGGTGAAGATCCGAACCCCCTTTTTCTTTTAGTGTTTTGAATAAGGTATCAATTTGAGGCATCGCGCAGTCCTTGTATTATGAAAGATAATCAAGAAAAAGCTTACCAGAAATGAGGTGATGTGCAAGCGTGCTTTGTTTGTTTAGGTTCAGAGCGGTGTGTGTTTAGGGGGACTTGAGAAAAACAAAAAAAGGCCATCTCCAGTCCGACTGAAGATGGCCTTTTTTTAGAAGATCTTCCTTATATAACTAACAGCAGCTTTCTGGTTCGCAACAATTGCTGTCCGTATTTTGAGCCGTGTGCACTGTGGTTTCGTTTCCTTGGGTGATGACAAAAGAGGACTGATAGGGTGGTTTTTGCAGCTTTTCTGCCGTGTCTGTGCAGACGGAAATGGCTTGATCCCGAGGAAAGAGATGACCTTCTTCATCCATTACAGCTTGCATCGGTCCCAAATAAGTGGCTTCTTGACCGATGTAACGACAGCCATCCTGTTTTTCAAATTTGTATCCTCGAATGACGACTGAAAAGAAGCGTCGTCCTTCGACTTCTTTCCAGAGACTGCGTTTTAAGATAGAGAGCCCGTAAAACCCGGCCTGCTCCATCTTTGCAATGTATTCTGCTTCCGTCAGCGCACCGGAGACACATTCTCCCCAAAGTCTGGGATTTGCACGCATGCCTTCGGGCACAGGTTTTTCAGAGATGGTGTCGGAGACGACAATACGGCCAAAGTTTTTCAAGACCCGCCAGATTTCGACAAAAACCTGTTTTTTGTCTGGCGAGAGGTTGATGACACAATTTGAGGTGATTAAATCTGCAAATTGATCCGGGAGCGGAATATCCTCTAAATAGCCTTTTTTAAAACTTACATTGTCATATCCTAAGTTTTTGCCTACCTTTTTTTTTGCGCGATTGGCTTCGCGCAGCATTTGATCGGTCATATCAATGCCCACGACTTTGCCCGATTTTCCGACCTTTTTTGCGGCGATAAAACAATCAATTCCACCACCAGAGCCCAAATCGACCATTGTTTCTCCTTTTGAAGCGGCGGCCAGGCCTACGGGACTGCCGCAGCCATAAGAAATATCCATGACCGCCTGCGGGATGTGTTCGCTATCGGCAACAGGATAAACATCGGGGCAGCAAAGGGCGGGTTGTGGTTTGTCTGCCGCATCCCCATAAAAATCGCTCACCACACGCCGGGAGTGATCTAGATTTACCGACAAAACACAGGCCGAACGGGAAAGAGAAACATCAAAACCGCCGATTGCGGGTGCGCCGGGTGCGATATCTTCGACAAGAGCGCCTTCGCCCATTGCGGAAAAAATCATGGGGCGATCATAACCTGAGGCTGTTTTTTGCAGGGCTTTTTTCTTTGAAAACTCAAAGAGTAATTCCAGTATCCAAAGTTCATAAAATTCCGAAAAAGGATCTTCTCCCATAAATTGACTGCTGTAAAGGTAGGTATGTTCGATGTCGCCTCCACCGCAGAGATATTTGAGGTAACAATCTTTACATTTTGTCTTTTTTTGAACAGTACATTGTCGAATTTCTTCGGACAAGACCGCATTTTTCCAGATTTCTTTTAACGGGATTTCGTCTGGATTTCCCATACGAAGTGCCGGAATACCTGCAAGTGCTGCGGAGGGATAAACCTGTGCATCGGCATAAACACAGAGCGATTCATAGGCTGCATTGGAAAGATCAAGTTTTACACCGGAAGGCCCTAATAATTGTCCTAAAAGGACCTCGTAATTATCGAAGGTCATCTCCGCTTGTTCGCTGAGTCGTTTGACTGCTTTAAAAGCGTGCAGTAACGCTGAAGCGGGGGGAGAGGAAAGGCGTTCCGTGCCTAAGGCTCGTCCTCGATGATGGCTCAATAAGAGGTGAATATTCTTGATATTCAATGCGGATGCGAATTTCACCATCTCAGGTAAGTGAGCCACATTTGCACGATTGACCACTGTGGTCAAAGTGGGTGAAAACCCTAGACTGATGACTTCTTTTATCCCTCGAATGGTTGCATCGAAAGTGCCGTTTCCTCGGATGGGGTTGTTGATTTCAGCGGTCGGGCCATCAAGACTGATCTGAAGTTGGAAGGCATTGGCATCATAAGTGCCCAGGCGTTTGAGGTGTTTCCCTCTAAAGAGCATGGCGTTGGTTAAAATCATCAGCTCTATTTTTTTACCCTCTCTGGGGCTCAGAATATGGTCGATGATTTCAAAAATATCGTCTCGCAAAAAAGGTTCTCCGCCTGTAATAAAAAAACGTGTGACGCCGAGTGCAAGCCCCTGGTCGATGGTACGTCGCCAAAAGTCGGTATCGCCCCCGGATTCTCCGCTTGGAGAGGAATCCACGAGGCAATGTTCGCAGGCCAGGTTACAGGCATTGGTGACATGCAACCACAAGTCGCTCAAGTGATCGAGTTTCAAGCTTTGTGCGCGGCCCGGGTAGGGGGCTTTGAGCAGGGGCGTTTCGGAGATAAAGTGTTTTCTTAAGGCATCCTGTAAAAAACTGTGACAGTGTAGCCAGGCGACACTCCAATCGACATTTTCTGTTTGTGTGTAATGTTGGACGATTTCTGTGAAATCGCGTTTTCCGTCCAGTAAACGCATGATATCTGCCCCGCGTGCATCTGTTGTGATCCAATGCGGATTTTCTGGCGCAATTAAAAGTTTCAATCCATCTCGCGAAACCTCCTGATAAACCGGGGCGAAAAAGCGCGTATCTTTTTGTATGATGTCCGTCATCTTATTTACTCCGTGATCAATCATGTAGCGTATCGCTCTATTGATAGCGCGAATTTCCCGGTATTACTGTAGTCTACCTTACATTCTTGCGTTGCTTGATACAAAAAAGCCTCTTATAAGGAACAGAATTGTAACAAATTCAGTCAAATCAGGGGAAGTCCTAGGGCCGATTGCTTTCTCTTAGGGCTTCAACTATCATGCCTTTCATGGAAGAAAGAAGCAAGTTGTGGTATTTAAAACGCATCAATCTTTTTGCGGAGATGTCTTCCGAAGAAATGGGCGTGCTGGCGCAAAAAACCCGAATGGAGTCGGTGAGCAAAAAAACACCCATTTTTTTTCCGGGTGATCCCAGCCAACAGATCTATTTACTAAAAGAAGGGCGTGTTAAGATTTCTCGTCTCTCGGCAGAAGGACGTGAAATCACCATTGCTTTGCTTGAGCCGGGTGAGATTTTTGGGGAACTGGAAGTCTTAGGCGATGCACCACGTGATACTCTGGCCGAAGCCTTGGACGACAGCCAAATTTGTGTTGTGAGTAAAGCTCTTTTTATCGAAATGATGCACAAAATTCCTGCTTTTTCTTTTCGCTTGACCAAGCTCATTGGTTTTAGAATGCGAAAAATCGAAAGCCGTGTCGAAGACCTTGTTTTTAAAGACGTGCCTGCACGTTTGGCGCATTTACTGCTTGATTTGGCAAAAGATTATGGCAAGGATGTGCCGAAAGGGACGCTCTTACAAATCAAAATCACCCATCAGGAAATTGCGAACCTCATTGGTTCCATCCGCGAAACCGTCAGCGCCGTGCTTGGGGATTTTAAACGGGACGGCTGGCTTGTTTTTGAAGGTCGCCGAATTATCTTGCTCAAACCCAAGCTGATTCAAAAACGGGCACAAATGTCCCACGCATAATTTAACTTCCTTACACTCACTCGAAACAGAGCGAATTCAAATTTCCTTTGTAGCCCGGCCCACATTTTTATCCTGCGATTATCTCTATATTGGGACACATGCTGACTTTGGAGGTTTTTACCGCATCTCATTGTCTTTCTACGGCGACTGCAAAATTGCTTGCTGAAAAAGCGGTGGCGCGCGTGGGGCCAATGAATCTTGTTTTTCGGGATGAAGTCGCAGATGCGGCGCAGGCCAGGGCGATTGCTTTGATTATTTTTCCCGCATTTGTGATCGGAGCAGAGGTATTGGCTGTGGGGCTGCCCTCTTTAGCGCAGTTAGTGGGTCTATTGGAAGAAAAAATTATCGAAACCCGTGACGCTTGATTGCGTCGCGAAACTCAGTGAAGGAGAGATTAGCGTGAAGATAAAAGTATTTGTTGTTGCAGCAGGATTACTGGCGAGTGGTCTGATGGGGCAGGGCATGAGTGAAGCGGGCGGAACACCCAAGGCTTCTGATCAAACTTTGCATGGTATTGGTGAAAAAGTCGGTCATGCATTTAAATTTGAACCTTTTGATCCGCCGATGAAAGACCATCTTTGGATGAAAACGGATGAAGGCAAAGCATCGTTCTTTCATTTTGCGAAGGTGGTTTCAGAATCTGGAAATAAAGTGCTCTTTATTGGAGATGCCATAAAAGGAACGTTCTGTGCCGAAAATCAGCCCGAAATGGGTAAAACCGGTTATGTGCATTTTCACAGCGCAATGAAAGCCGATGGGCATAAACATGGTCATGGTGGCAAAGCAGGACAAAAAGGCTATTGGCTTCGGCACATTGCTCTGGGTGAGTTTGATATGATGGGGATCCATTTTACACCCGGAATCGCACATAATTTTAAAGCCACACCCGCACCGTCCTGCAAATAATTTCATCCTTGTTTGTTTGTAAAAAAAGCACATCGGCTTGCTGGATCAGCCGGTGTGCTTTTTTTATGTCTTTCGTCCAGACATGCCCTTGTGTTTGATGCAAAATATGCCATAATATATCCCATACCTGATTCCTGCGACCCTTATTCTTCTGGAGGCAGCCTGTGGAAATTTCTGATAAAACCTTGACGGTTATCCTGGCAGGCGGTGTCGGTTCCCGTCTGCATCCCCTCACTTCTGAACGTGCAAAACCTGCGGTACCTTTCGGTGGCATCTACCGCATTATTGATTTTGCGCTTTCAAATTGTTTGCACTCGGGTCTTCGTCAAATCATGATCCTGACACAATACAAGTCGCATTCCCTCAATAAACATCTTCGGGATGGTTGGTCTATTTTTAATCCTGAAATAGACGAATTTATTACTGCCATTCCGGCGCAGAAGCAGACCGGAGAGGATTGGTATGTGGGGACAGCGGATGCCATTTATCAAAATCGGTTTTTGATCGAAAGAAGTGGTGCAAAACAGATTCTGATTTTGGCCGGAGACCATATCTACCGTATGGATTATGCGGAGATGCTCAAGGATCATCTTAATAAAAAACGCGATGTGACGGTCGCCTGTATGCCCGTGCCGCTTGAGGATGCAAAGGCTTTTGGCGTTGTTGAGATTGATGAACACCGACTGATTCGCAAATTTCACGAAAAAAAAACCAATCCACCAACCTTGCCGGATGATCCGAGTTCCGCACTGGCTTCAATGGGAATTTATGTTTTTAATACAAAATCTCTTTTGGATGTGGTGCAAAAGGATCACGGGGTGAGTTCATCTGCCCATGATTTTGGCAAAAATATCTTTCCCAGCATGATGGGCTCAGATATTACAGTCGGTGCTTATGCTTTTGGGGGGCAAAGTGGACGGGTGAGCCCAGATATTTATTGGCGTGACGTCGGTACGATTGACGCCTATTACCAAGCCAATATGGATCTGCTGGAGCCGATTCCCCCCATTGACTTGTATCAAAAGGATTGGTTGATTCGCACTTATCATGGACAATTTCCTTCGGCTAGAATGGTGCCCTCTAGGACGGGAGAGGTGGGTTTTGTCGAAAATGCATCTCTTGCGGGCGGCGATGTGGTCATTGGTGCGCGTGTGATTCGCTCCATTCTTTCTCACGATGTTCGTGTGGAGGCACAGGCGCTGGTCGAGGAGTCGATTCTTTTTGATGGGGTACGAGTTGGGGCGGGTGCACGCCTGAGACGGTGTATTGTTGACAAACGTGTCACGATTCCACCCGGAGTCAATATCGGATGGAATCGTGAATTGGATAAAAAACGCTTTACGGTTTCTGAGGACGGGATCGTCGTTGTTACAAAAGGATACTGTTTCCCTGATGAACCGGAGATTTAACCAGGGTTTCTGTTATTTAAACTTCTGTCATTTAACGCGGAGAATTTCAAGCGTTTCAATGACCACGGTAGTCTCCGGGCGATCCCGGCGGTCACGTGGTACACGGGCAATTTTTTGCACGATGTCCTGTCCTTCATAGACCTGGCCAAAAATGGTGTGTTTGTTATTCAGATGTGTTGTTGCCCCTTCGGTGATAAAAAACTGACTGCCGTTGGTATTGGGGCCCGAATTGGCCATGGCTAAACGCCCGGGTCGATCAAACTTCAAATCTGAAAACTCATCTTCAAACTGATAGCCGGGACCACCGATACCCGTCCCCATGGGGTCGCCGGTCTGAATCATAAAACCCGGGATAACACGATGAAAAATGATGCCATTGTAGAAAGGTTTCTTTTGTTTTTTGTTGGATTTTGGGTCAGTCCACTCCTTTGAACCATCCGCCAGTCCGACAAAGTTTGCGACGGTTTTCGGGGATTTTTTTTCAAAAAGCTGTACGGTGATTTTTCCCTGATTGGTGTTAAAAATTGCGTACAAGCCTGATGCGAGTTTTTTTTCTTCAGCAGAAGCACCTGGAACGAGTGTCATCATAAAGATTGAGACCACCAAAAATAGATTGAAATAAGTCATCTTGTTTGTTTCCTCCAAAGCATTAGACATTCGTGATACAAATATTGCAGGATATTACTATAAGATCGTCTTGATGACAAGCCGTTGTATCGGGGTTCGTCTTGTTCTCCTTTTCATTCGTGGTGGCGTTGCTGTGGTGCTCGAATCCTCACATTTCCTATTTCTGTCATTGAGCTTTAAAAGCCCCTTTTCTAAGATGACGCGCGATGAAACGAGGGCGATTGATTTCATTTGAGGGCGGGGAGGGCAGCAGATGTAAAGGGGGCGTTCCCATTTTCAGGGGAGATCTGCTCGCATCCACCCACGGTCAAAAAACAAGACCTGACCCTTATTTATCTTTAAAATAGCTCTTATCAGGATATTGAAATAAGGAGAGTCTTATGCCGCATAATCCTTGTTTATTATTGCCGGGTTATTATTTC